>Ga0187805_10000004_pt1 | contig 85224 bp, 79 predicted proteins | sample NC_wetland_sal_i_6_FD_132965 | JGI IMG/M metagenome (GOLD analysis project Ga0187805, IMG submission 132965) | Wetland sediment microbial communities from Neuse River Estuary, North Carolina, USA - Control_5 | ecosystem: Environmental > Aquatic > Freshwater > Wetlands > Sediment | place: USA...
CAATTTGGTCTCCTATTCGAAACTGCTGGAGAAGGCGCAGAACGCCAACGCGCTGGCTACAGTGGAAGATATTGTTCTGGCCACCGATCAGGCGTTCTACAACGCCCTCGAAGCTCAGGCTTTGCTCAAAGTAGCGCAACAGACGGTTTCCACTCGCCAGTCGGTGCAACACCAGGTGGACGAGTTGACCAAGAGCAAGCTGAAATCGACTCTCGATCTGGCATTCGCCGAAGTCAATCTGTCGCAGGCCAAGCTGCTGCAACTCGACGCAGAAAACAATGTCAATTCGACTATTGCGGCTCTTACGGCCGTCCTCGGCTTTGACAAGCAAGTGAACTACGAACTGACCGAGGAGGAAGAAGCACAGTTGCCTTCACCACCGCCCGATGTCGACGTGCTCATCAGTACTGCGTTGAAGCAGCGACCGGACCTGCAGGCGCTTACCTACGATCAGCAGGCTTCGGAGAAGTTCCGCCGCGCACAACGCGATCAGCTCTTGCCCACCATCAGCGCCTTGGGCATGGCCGGAGGAACTCCGGTGCGGCCGGATTGTTTCGGCGGATGCTTCCCGAACTATTTCATCGCGAGTTGGTACGGAGCCATCGGGGTGAATATGAGCATCCCCATTTTTAACGGCTTCCTGTACACGGCGCAGGCGTCGGAAGCCAACTATCGCACAAAGGCAGCCGCCGAGAGTACTCGCGACTTGCGAGACAGCGTAGTGCGCGACGTCCGCACGGCTTGGCTATCAGCGAATACTGCATTCCAGCGGGTGGGAGTCGCTGCCGAGTTGTCGAAGGAGGCGGAATTGAGCCTGAGTCTTGCCAGTAGCCGCTATCAGCTCGGCTTAGGATCAATCGTCGAACTCAGCCAGGCGCAGCTACAGCAGACCGACGCTGCGATCGGATACGTAAACGCTCAATATCAGTACCGCCTGGCTCTTTCGACTGTGAATTTTGAAATTGGAATGCAGCCTTGAAGGCCGGGAAAGAGAGACGGTTCCTGAGTTCTTGGCGCTGGATAGCTTGAGAATGTAGCCATCGCGCCGAGTTTTTGCGTCACTCGACCTGCCAGACGGTATCGAGCACGGTGCCGTCGACCCACTTCACGACGGCCACGGGACGAACTCCACGTTTCGGGCGACGAGGTTTCCCGCCGCAAATGCGTTCTACTTCCCTTTGGATTTCCTCAAGGGATCGTATCGGCAACGTCGATCCCCGGGTCGCGTCCAGTAGATCCTGACGCTTGGGATTAATAGCAATGCCGCGCTCGGTCACAACCACATCGATCAATTCGCCGGGACCGCACAGGGTGGTCACTTCGTCGACGATGACCGGGATCCGATCGCGAAACGAAGGTACGGCAAGGATCGTGCATCGCGAAGCCAGGCAATTCTGCCAGCCGCCAATGCCATGAAGCAGTCGTCCGTCGGAGTGGGTCACCACGTTAGCGTTAAAGTGCGTATCGACTTCCGTAGCTCCGAGCACCACCGCGTCAACCATGGACGCGAAGTTCCCCTTGCCATGATAGTTGTAAGAAGTGAGCGGGGAGGTGGCAACGTGCCGCGGATTATTGGCGATGGAGCGGATGCCGTCGAGGTCGAAGGTCTGCCCGTCAAGGATGTAATCGGTTAATCCTTCTTCCAGTAGTTCGACGAGATATTTGGTCGACCCGCCGCGCACAAAGCGCGCCTTCACGCCGGCCTGCTTCATCATCTGCTTGAGATAGCCGACGAATGCCAGAGCGATTCCGCCCGCACCCGCCTGGAATGAGAATCCGTCGCGCATGATACCCGCATCCCGCAAAAAGCGCGCCACAAATTCGGCGATGCGCAGGCGATCGGGCGACCGCGTGAGCTGCGTCGTGCCCGACACAATGCGTGCCGGATCGCCGATCGAATCTATGGCGACGACGTAATCCACATTATTTCCTTGAATCTGCCAGGGCGCGCAGGGGAAGGGAACCAGGTTGTCGGTCACCACGATGACATGATCGGCATACAGCGAATCCGCCAGCGCAAAGCCCAGCGATCCACAGGCAGACTTTCCATGCGATCCATCGCAGTTGCCGAAAGCGTCGGCCGTGGGAGCGGCAATCACCGCAATATCAATGTGAACTTCGCCGTCTTGTATAGCCTGCCAGCGACCTCCATGCGAACGCAGAACGCCCATGCCGCGCATCTTGCCTTGCGTGCAGTAGTCGCCGAGCGGGCCGTTCATGCTGCCTTCGATGTGATCGATTACGCCCGCTTGCATGAGTTCGATCGCGCTCTTCTGGGAAGGGAACGACGCGCTGGGAAACCACGTCAGATCTTTTACGCCCATGTGCCCGGCGGTTTCGAGCGCCATCAAGGCTACACGGTCGCCATTGCGCAAGTGATGATGCGACGAAATCACCATTCCATCCCGCAGTCCGCACTTACGCAACGCCGTCTCCAGATCCGGAACGCGCTTATCGCCGTCAGAGGGATAATCGGAGGCGCTGCAAATCGGAGGCGACGCCTTCATTCCTGTTGGCCGGTACTTTCCGACTCCCATGTAAGGGACTTGCGGCCGCCCGTTCACCGTCTCCGGCACGTTGCGCCCGGCTGCATTTGCGATCAGTTCAGCTTTTTCCAGCACTGCCATAGAATCTCCAACTCATTCGGCTATCAGTGAATCAATCCCATGGCCTGCGCCCGCGCTACGAGTTTCAGGGCGCGTTGCACGACCGGCGGATCGATCATCTTGGAGCCCAGGCTGACCACGCCCAGGCCTTTCTGCTGCGCATCATGAAAGGCGGCGACAATTTTCTGTGCTCGCTCGATTTCATTCGCGCCCGGAGCGAATGCTTCGTGCACGACCGGAATCTGTGTAGGATGCACGCATCCCATGCCCTCGAAGCCGAGACCGCGGGAGTTGAGTCCCCACGCGCGCAAGCCTTCCATATCGCCGACATCGCCGAACACCGAATCGATTGCTTGGAGGCCGGCCGCATGTGCGGTATTCACAACGCGTTGGCGAGCATAAAGAGATTCCGCGCCGGTCGAGGTCTTTACGACTCCCAGGTCGGCCGTGTAATCCTCCAGCCCAATCGTGAGGGCCACGCTTTGATCGCTCGCCTTGGCGATGGCGAAAGCATTCTCGATTCCGAGAGCGGATTCCAAAATCGGCATGAGCCAGATCGGGCGTGTGATGCCGTAGTCGGCTTTGATCTCAGCGATGCGCGTGCTTGCCGCCATCACCTGGTCGGGATTCTCGACTTTGGGAATCAGCACTAAATCCGGTGACTCGGGGATAACCTCGTCGAGATCTTCAAGTCCCAGGGGAAGCTGATTGATGCGCACCATCCGCTCGCAGCACAGGAAGTCAACCGCGCGCAGCGCATTGCGCACCAGCAGGCGTGCGGCATCTTTTTCCGCAGCATGAACCGAATCTTCCAGATCGAGAATGATCGCGTCCGGTCCATGCAGAGCGGCATTGATGAAGTACTTCGGTTCGCTGCCGGGCAGGTACAGACGAGAACGACGAATGCGATCCCGATCGGAAGGAGCAGGTAGGTCGACGCGATCGGGAAGAACGCGCGTACCTTCGCCCAACCCGGCGCGTCGAACCGCGGCCTCAATACGCGCCGCAATCACGAAAGGCAGCGCGCCTTCATCGCGAATCAGAACCTGCGCGTCCCGCACGCCGAGCGCTTCCAGCACCTCCTCCGCCTGCTTGCGGATGGAGTCGCCGTAATACGCTTCCACGCGAGACTCCAGCTCAATCTGTAAGCCGCCCGAGTCGCGCGGTTCAATGCGCACATAAAGATCGGAGCGAATCTCGGGGCCGCTATGCCCCGCCTCGCCAGTCCGGATTTCCGTCGCAACTGTCATAAGATCTCTCTGCTATATGCCCCCGCCCGCTTCCACCAGTTCGCATTCCGCGGACGCGGAGTCTTGTTTCTGCAGCTTCACTAAAACCGCGTCAGTCATTTCAATCGTGCTGGCTGCGCCCTGGCTGATCGCCTTCGGACCGCCGGGAATGCGCATCATGTCGTAGGTGCGCACTTTGCCTTCCTGCACGACCTCGGCGATTGCCTGGCGGATGCGGTGCGCCCTTTGGATTTCGCCGATGTGATCGAGCATCATTACGGCCGAAAGAAACATCGCAATCGGATTCACGATGGGAGGATCGAGTTCCGCATACTTCGGCGCCGAACCGTGCGTCGGCTCAAACACTGCGACTTCGTCCCCGATATTGCCGGATGCGGCAAAGCCCAGGCCGCCAATCAGGCCAGCAAATGCGTCGGAGATCACGTCCCCGAAAAGATTCGACGCCACCACCACCCCATACTCCTCGGGATTCTTGGTCAGCCACATGGTTTGCGCGTCGATGTTCGTCGACCACAACGCGATCCCTGGATACTCCTTCGCGACGGCTTTGGCTTCGTCCTCCATCATGCCGGAGGTCTCGCGCAGCACGTTCGGCTTCTCGCAAATCGTTACCGACTTGTAGCCGTATTTCTTCGCCCAATCGAAGGCCGCCTGGCAGATCTTGTGGGCAGCGCGGCGAGTCACGATCCGCACCGAGATCGCAAGATCGGGTCCCGCAACCGGCAGAAAGGGTTTGAATTTCGGATGCGAGCCTAGCGCGGCGCGAACCTGCTCTGGCGGATTGGTCCATTCCACGCCAGCATAGAGGCCTTCGGTATTCTGCCGGAAGACCACGACATTGACGCATGGCTCCTCGAACCCTCCATCGGCCCGCTTGCGAATAAAATTCAGTGGATTCCCCGGAAACGAAATGCAGGGCCGGATGCAGGTGTCGAGGTTGAAACGCTGCCGCATGGTCACGATGGGGCTAAAGTAGGAATAACCCTTGCCGCGCAATTCCGGGCGCAGTTCCGCCTCGGCCTGTTTCTTCGGCTTGGAAGTGATGGCGCCAAACAGTCCCAGCTTGTGCGTAGCGAGCAACTCGATGGTGCGCTGGGGAAGTGCATTGCCCTCGCTGCACCAGCATTCCCATCCAATGTCAGCGTGGATGTATTCGGCGTCAAACTCGACTGCTCTCAGAACGCGCAATGCCTCGGGAAGAACCTGATTGCCAATTCCGTCTCCGGGCATGGTGACCACACTATGCTTTGCCATGACTTAATCTCCTGAAACGACGAGCTCGGGATGCTCGTGCTTGTCTGAAAATCCCAGCTTTTTTGCTACCACATTTTCCGCGCCACCGGCGATAACCAGCGACTGCGGGACGCGTCCAAGCGGCGGAAAGGTGAACGACTCTTCGCGCCAATTCAAACTGCTGGAGACGAAATCAATGCTCATCGTATCTCCTGGAATGATTGTCTTTTCCTTTCCGGCGATTTCGTTTCCAAATTGTTCGCGCAGCCTCTTGACCAGGGCGGGAACTTCGACGCACAAGAATCCATTGTTGTAGGCGTTGCGCAAATAGGTTTGCGAAAAGCTGGCCGCGATCACCAGCGGAATGCCCTTCGCCTTGAGGCAGGTAACGGCCTGTTCGCGGCTGGAGCCCGTGCCGAAATTAAATCCGCCGACGATTACGTCCCCGGCGCGAGTGCGGGCGGCGAACTGGGGATCGTAATTCTCCATAATGACCCTGGCCATCATTTCCGGAGTCATATCGTCGCGATAGGTATAGTCTTTGCCATAAATCGCGTCTGTGTTGATGTTGTCGGAGCACATGAACACGAGACGTCCTTCCAGGTGCTCCGGAAATCCCGGCAGAATCTCCACGCGCTCTGGGGAGTATCTGGGAGCCGGGAATTCCTGATACGCGCGCGAGAGTTGCACTTCCGGGATGGAACGCGAGCCGGTGATATAACCGGCCACGGCAGACGCCGCGACAATCTCAGGACTGGCGAGATAGCATTGCGCGTCGCGCGAACCCATGCGGCCCTTGAAATTGCGATTGGTCGCCGAGATGCCGACCTCGCCTTTTTCCAGCAGTCCGGTTCCGAGGCCGATGCAGGGTCCGCAACTGGGAGGCAATGGAATCGCTCCCGCTTGCAAAAGCGTTTGCCAAACTCCGCGCCGCTCCGCTTCCTGCTGCACCCACGCGCTGGCTGCTCCCACGTAGAACTTCACGCCCAAGGCCACTTTCTTGCCGCGCAGAACCGACGCCGCATCTTCCAGATCGGTAAGCCGCGAGTTCACGCAGGAAAGCAGGTAGGCCTTCTGGATCGCGACCTTCTTCTTTTCGATGGCGTGAACGGACTGCATCGTCTGCACAGTGTCGGGACCGGACACATGGGGCGTCACCTGACTCAGGTTGAGCACGATGCGCGCGCTGTAATCCGCGTCCGGATCGGGCCGCGGCGGCGTACTAGCCCAACTCTCAATATCTTTCTCACTGAACCGCCGGATGCCGGAAGCTTCCAGACAGGAATGCACTTGCCGCAAATACTGAATCGTGACCTCATCCACTGGGAACCAGGCGACAATCGGCCCCCATTCCGTGCTCATGTTAGAAATCGAGAAGCGGGCGTCCATCGAAAGGGCCGCCACGCCCGGCCCCGCGAACTCGATGGCGGCGTTGAGCGCTTCGTCATGGTTGTAAAGCCCGCAGAGCGTGATGATTACATCCTTCCCGCTGACGCCCGGTTGCAACTTGCCTTCGAGCACTACATGAATGGTTCGCGGAATCTGCCACCAGAATTCGCCCGTGGCCCAAACCGCAGCAGCGTCGGTGCGCACAATGGGCGTGCCGATGGCTCCCAACGCACCGTACATATTCGAATGCGAATCGGAGGCGACCACGAACGATCCCGGCACGACGTACCCGCGCTCAATCATGATCTGGTGACCGATCCCTGATCCTGCTGAATAGAAAGCGATCCTGTGTTCTGCCGCGAAGGCGGCGATGGAACGGTATTTCTTCAGATTGGCTTCTTCGTGGTTCTGGATGTCGTGATCGAGGGCAAAGACCGGCTGCTTCGCATCGTAGATGCTCTTGGCGCCAATCGACTTGAACTTGCCCATGACTGCGGACGAGTTGTCATGCGTCAGCACGTGAAGCGGACGAATCGAAACAAAGTCGCCCGCACGCAGCGGTCGCTGCGGGCCGTCTGACATGTGAGCTTGTGCGATTTTCTCGACAATCGTTTGCGACATAAGAACTCCTTCACGCCAGCAAGCCATGCGGGGTGGCGGATGATCGCTTATGCGACGACCGGGCTGCGTTTCGTAGTCCTGCTTCGCGCCCGCGTCTTGGCTTTCGATCGCGCAGATTTTGCTTCTCGGACGTCGGCTTCCATCAATGCCATCAATTCATTTACCGAACTCACCCGCTCCAGATTCCACACCGCTTCTTTTACTCGTTTTTGCGCGCCAGCTGACAGCACTCCATCGGACAGCGCTGCAAATTTTTCTTCTACCTCCTGATCGGTCAAAGGATTGCGAGGATCACCTTTAGGAAAGTCGAGTTGCTTGGTATAAGAGCGTCCATCCTTGGTATTGATTTGCACGATTACCCTCTGTAATGCTGGAAATACTTTTTCGATCTCCGGGTCGGCGACCACTTCAATCTTCTGCAATTGTTCGCGAATCCTGGGATCCATAATCTTTTTCATGGTGAACTGCACCGGAGTGACCTGCCGTTCGACCAGTGCCGCCGCGATGACGTAGGGCAGGGAATGATCCGCGGTCTCCTTAGTATGCGGATCGTACTTGCTGGGATCGGAGAGGATATCGGCGGCCCGCGCCAGCGACCGGATCTGAACCTTCTCCACTTGTTCAGGATGCAGATCGTTGCTTTTGACCAGGTCGAGCACCGCGGAGATCGGCGTGTGTGTCAAGGCTTCGGTGGGGAAAGCCTTCATGCCGCATTGCGTGATGCGCCAGGATTCTCCCAGCCCGTCGGTCAACAGATTGAGCTTCCACTCCGGCCCGAAGACGTGCGTCAGTCCTTCTTTGCCGTCGATGACGTGCTCGGGTCCGGAATAGCCTTTTTCGGCCAGCAGCGCGGCCATGACGCCGCTTTGCGTAGCCATGGGATCGACGGTATTTTTCATCATTGTCAGCTTGCCCGCGGTGACTGCGCCCAGCGTGCAGTGGCGGCTAGCCGAGATGCCGATCGCATGCTGAATCTGCTCCCAGGGCAGGTGCAGCGCGCGTCCGGCGACGATGGGCGAAACAAACGCAGTAAGCGTGGCATGGTGCCACCCGCGCTCCCGAATTCCCGGGAACGCCGCTTCGCAGAGACGCATCTCGAACTCGTGGCCGAGCGCCAGGCCCACAATTAATTCTTTTCCGTCGCCCCGGGCGCGCTCGCAACATGCCATCGCGGCCGGAAAAATATCGGAAGGATGCGATGGGTCCTGCTTCCAGTAAATGTCGTTGTAATCCATGCAGCGGATCATCAGAGCGTTAGCAAACGATGCGGAGACCGGGTCGACCCGGCGTCCGGTGCCGATCACTGTCGCCCGGCCGGGAGCCGCAATTTCGTCGAGAACTTCGAGCGCGATCTTTACATCGTGCTGCTGATAGCCGCCCAGCGCGCAGCCCATGGAATCGAGGAAGAATCGTTTGGCCTGATAGACGGCCTCGGCAGAAAGATGCTCGTACTCGAGATCGGCCGCCCACCGCGACATCCGGGCTGTGACGGTTTCTTTGAGAGCGAGAGTCGGATTGGCAGAGGGCATGATGGCTTCCTTCATTACGGGTTCAGCTTGATATTCTTCGGGTTCTTGAACGGCAGAAACGCCATAAAGTCGGCGTGGTGCACGATGAAGGCTTCGGTCGAGCGCTTGACCAGATCGCCCTCAGCAGCATGTGCGGCAATGATGTGGCAGACGGCGTCAGGCACTCCGCATTCCAGGGCCAGAGCGACTCCGGTAAACGGATGGCGCAATGCTTCGCCGCGCTCGCTCTGCCGGCTCTTACCGTCTGGGCCCAGTTCGTACTCCAGCAACTTGCCGACGTCGGCGAGGATTGCTCCCGCGATCACAGTGTCCAGATCGATCGGCAAGGCTCGTCCCATGAATTCCTGCATCGCCCAAGCACTGTCGCGTGCGATGTGAACCACGCAACGCTTGTGCTCCATAAAGGTGATCGGGCAGTTAGGGACCAGCAGCGTGAACGGAATCAGGTTCAGGTCTTCCGGTTTCAGCGGACTGCGCTCGAGGGCCTTGACCCACGTCTCGGTAACTTGATCACGTAATTGGAGGTTCTCAATCCAGGCGATTTCCGGCCACAGCCGCTTGACGGTCTCTCGCATACTGGCGTCCGATGCGAACAATTGAGGCTATCTTGCGGGCGCAGGCAGGCACGACGACTTGAATCACAGCTGGCTGTGATTGGAATACGAAGCAGGCCAGAAAGAAAGGGTAAACTGCGTAAGCTGTTGAATCGAAACGCTGCAATGGGCGTTACTGTTTCGGCAAGAGAGCGGCAATTTCCTGGTCGAAGGTTTCCGCCTTCGTCGATCCCATGTGCTTGGCGATGATTCGGCCGTCCCGGTCCAGCAGAAATGCGATCGGCAATCCTAGTACTCCCCCATAAGCCTCGCCGGTCTTCGCATCTCCCATCACCACGGGATAATTCATGTGGAATCGTTGATAGAAATCGCGGACGGGCTCGGAAGTATCATCCATCGAAACGCCGATGACCTGCAGGCCGCGGTCTGCATATTTTTGCTCCAGTTCGACAAAATGCGGAGTTTCCGCGCGGCACGGATCGCACCAGGTTGCCCAGAAATCAAGCAGCACGACTTTCCCGCGATAGGCGGAGAGTCGTAGCGGCGTGCCATCCAATTGCGGAAGCACGAAATCGGGCGCGACAAGATTTTGTTTCGCGATCCCTGCTCTCGGATGCGGAGCATGATTCGAGCGGATGTAAATGACTGTGAGAATTGCGGCGATGAGAACCGCAGGCAAAATCCACTTGGAGGTCGAATGCAGAAGCTATTCTCCTCTCGCGGCTGGGTAGCCTTTATCGACCCAGTTCGCCCCGAAATTGTCGGCAATGTACAGAACCTTCACATTGGTGAAGCCCATCGCTTGCAGGGCATCGAAGGCGGGCTTCACATTCGGACAATGACTCCAAGGGCAACAACCGCAATAGAGAACGATGGATTTCTTTCGCGGCAGAGGATCGACGCGCTTGCGCAGTTGCTGCAACCCCGTTTCGCTCGATGCCGGCCCAATGTACTCCGATTCCGGGATATGCGCCTGCTGGTAAAGAACATGCGAGCCCACCTGGATCATCAGCGGCTTTTCCTTCCCCGTCTGAATTTCCTTTACTAAGTCTTCCGGGTTGATGAGTTGCGATGCAGGAATGGAGGCTGCCTGGCCCGCCGCCTGTGCGACGCAAGCGAAGGCAAAAAACACGGCCATGAGCGCCTGCGTGTAAGTTGACATGATTTTCATAAGAAGCCTCGAAGAATATTTTTCCACCAGACCGTTAAGAATACACCTCTGAACTTGTCACCGGATCGCGGCTGCGGCTTCCCGCAGCCTGGTTGCTGCAATCTCGGGCGTGATGTCACGTTGCGGCGTGCCCAGCATTTCGAATCCGACCATGAACTTGCGAATCGTCGCCGAGCGCAGCAGCGGCGGATAGAAATGCGCGTGGAAATGCCACTCAGGATGATCCCGATTGTCTGTCGGAGAGGGATGGAAGCCCATGGAGTAAGGGAAGGGAACTCCGAACACTTTGTCGTAGGTCCCCGTCACCTGGTGAAGCATTTGGCTTAACCGCCGGGCGTCGTCCGGCGTGAAATCGTTCATGCCGTCCATGTGGCGCCGGCTGCACACCAGAAGTTCGAACGGCCACACCGCCCAGAAAGGCACCAGCGCGACGAAGCCCTCGTTTTCACAAATGATTCGATCCTTCCGCCGTTGTTCTAGGGCAATGTAGTCACAGAGAAGACACGTGCCGTGCGCTCCAAAGTAACCTTGCTGCGCCGCGAGTTCCTTTCGCGGCACCTCGGGAATTGAAGAGGTCGCCCAGATCTGGCAATGGGGATGAGGATTGCTGGTACCCATCATGGCCCCACGGTTCTCTAAAATCTGCACGTAGTGGATGGAGTCGATGTCGCCCAGTTCGCGAAATTGGCCCATCCAGGTATGAACAACGAATTCGATTTCTTCCGGGGACATGCTGGCCAGCGCCAGATCGTGTCGTGGAGAAAAGCAGATCACGCGGCAAATTCCGGATTCGCCTTCGGCCACCAGCAATCCCTTGCCTTCCAGATCGAGCCGATCATGGGGCGTTTGAGCCTTGAGCGCGGGAAAGTCGTTTTCGAACACAAATGTCGTCTGATATTCCGGATTTCGAATTCCTCCTGACCGAGCGTTCCCGGGGCAGAGATAGCAATTGGGATCGTAAGCCGGTTGGGAGGCGGCTTGTACTCGTTCCAATTCTCCCTGCCAGGGCCGTGCCGCGCGATGCGGCGACACCAGCACCCATTCGTTCGTGAGAGCGTTCAGCCTGCGGTGAGAATCTTCCGTAAGTTTCAAATTTCCTGTCTCGCAAACATTCTACGATGAGAGCAGGACCAAGCTCGGCGTTACCATCTGCGAACCGAGCTACGCCGAGCGATCAACTGGCGGTAGGAGGATCCTGCAGCGCACATCCGCTTGTGATCAGGAGCACATTCAATGAATATTGCCGCGGCCTAGGATTTTTATGGTGTGCTATGAAATCCTCAGAAAAGGTTCGTGTGTTCGTATTTTCTCTTTTCCTTTTCGCACTGATAGCTTTCGCGGTCGCGTACCAGCCAACCAATGCTGTGAGTCACCCGGCAGATCAGACAAAAGTTGTGAGTATGCAAGGCAGTCCTGAAAATTGAGCTGCGTGTGGATTCGAGGATAGAAGGACCACCCTATCGCAAAAATCGCACTCGAACTCAGCCTTCGAGCAATAGAGCAGTTACCGGCTTCCCGAAGATGCGGTGGTACTAAACGTTTCCGGCGGATCAAAGAAGCATTGATGCCACAAAGCTGAGTCCGAGAGCGTGCCCGCAACCCACTGCTGCAGGCTAGCCGCGGTCGCTGCAATCATGCCGCCGTCGGCGGAATCAAAAATCACGACGACACCCTGCAGATCCTGATGCTTCTCCGCGCTTTCTTTGTAACTTTTTTCCAATAAGAATTTCGCGTACGCGAGCCGATCCTTAGGGCCGCTATCTTTGGCCCCCTCATCGACCTTCTGTACGGAAATAATCTTTACAGTTTTGCTGCGCAGCGGCTCCCAATCTCCGGGAAACGGTGCCGTCTCTTCGCGAATCACGTGAAACAGGTCAGCGGCCGGCGCCTGGGTAGAGGCCGTCGGCACATCTGTGTCTGCGATGCCGTCAGGCATTTCAACGCTGTTGCGCCAGATCCACCCGCGTGACAGTCCCGAAATCCGCACATGCACCCAGTCCGCATTGAAATCGAGCAATTCGAACTCGTCATGCATGCTGGCCAGAAACTGTGGTTTGGCCGTCAGGCTCGGAGTCGCCACCACCGGCGTACCAGATTTTTTCACCGCAACCAAATTGTGGGGATGCGCCACGTTCTTCACCACTTCTTCCAGACTGGTGGCTTCCGCCTGCAGGGCGCCGTCTTCCTTTTCGGCGTGCAGTTGTTCCGCCGTCGGCACAGAGGTGCGTTCGGGAGTTGGGATGCTTGTACTCGCAGGGGCAGGGAAGGTGCGAGCGACGCTGGCGCTGGGCGCCGCGATCGCCGGTTCTGTAGCCTTCTTCGCCTCGACTTTTGATCCGGCCAGGGGCTTCGAACTTGCAGCCGGAGCCGCAGCCGCGTCCGCAATTGGAGGTCGTGCTGGAACCACAGCCGGCGCCGCCACCGGGGCTGCTGCCGGAACGGCTGCCGCCGTCCGACTTTCCGTCTCTGGCGCGGTCTTCACCACCTCATCGGCCAATTGATCGAGCAGGTCGGCCTCAAGCCGGCCATTGGATGGGAGCAGTTGGTATCCGGAGTGGGAACCGGCAGGATCCGCATACCATGCCGTCACCTTGGATGTGACTCGCACGATACAGCCGCCGGCACGAGTGGGCGTCACTTCGACCGCGGATTGATAGTAGCCGCGCTGATAACGCTCTAGTGACTGCTCTCCGGGCTTGGCGAATCCGTCCAGCGTGGGCAGGCGGCCCGCCAGATTTCCCTGAATCGCCTTGAGTGCTTTTTCGATGGTTGCCTTGGATTGCGCGAAGGCGCGCTCGGAGGAGGCGGTTTGTGCGTGCCCAAAAACCGGCCCGAGCACCACCGCGAGCAGCGCTGTTCTACTCAGCAAACCAGCCATTCCCAACCTTGCTTTCATGGCAATTGCTCCAGATCATCGCGCAGCATCCATCCGTGTTGGCCGTCATGAGTTTCCACTCCATACCAATAAGGCGTCGAAACGACGATGAGAATCTCCGTTCCCGGCGCCAGAGACTGCAACGTACTTGCCGTATGAAACGGAGCGGATTTGAGCGGCGCGCCCGGTGCCTTCACCAGCCGTTGCACTTGCCGGCGAAGATCCTTTACATGCTCTTCCAGGGTTTGAGATGAATCGTCGGTGCTGGCGGCCGCAGTTGACGCGCTAGCGGGAGCTAAGGCAGAGGCAGGAGCTGACGTTGACGAAGACGTCGAAGCGATCGACGCCGAAGCCGGCTCCGTTGCCGATGACGCTGCCGGAGGTGCGGGAGTTGGGACCGTGGGAGCGGGCGTGACCTCCGCCACTGTCGTTGCAGCTACTGGAGCCTGTGCCGCGGACGCCGCTTCTTGCCTCGATGCCGCCATCTTTTCGCGCGCTGCTTGCTTTTCCTTTTCAGCTTCGGCAGTCTCGCTCTTCATTAGCTCGATAGAATCGAGTCGATCATGAATGTCTTTGTATTCCGCGTTCTCTACCGAACCATTGGAGGGGTGCGAGGTGCGGCGAAAATCTTCCACAAAGCGCGCGTCGATGCGAAGTATCGTGTGGTCTGTGCCTTGGGGCTGCACAATGTAACGAACCGCTAGCGTGCCCGAGTCGCCGCTGTCCTTGAAGTTTCGCGGGTCGAGCGCCTTCAGGCGAATTTTGTAAAACACCTTGCCGTTTTCTACCTTTTCCGAAAAAACCCGCGTCGTGCTGACCGCCGTGGCTCCCATCACATATTGGTCCTTGTTGTATTCCTTGGTTCCTCGGATGATCCCGTCCTGGATCACGTCTTGCACTACCTGCGTGACCTCGCTCTCGGAAAACGGCACATTGACGATCAGGCCGGCGCCGTACTGTAGATTGTCCTTGTCGCGGGCAGGGAGTTGGATTGCCGCGAATAGCAGCAGAAGTCCAAGCCCCGTTTTCCACAGGCCCGACGATACGAATTTCGATTGATCGCGTACCGGCGATCGGCCTCCTCTCGAGAATACAGTTCTCGACTCCACGAAAAAGCCTCCCTGGCAGCAAAAGAGTCTCAACTCTTCCCGGCCCTGTCAACTCCCCGCGAAAAAACTGAACTCAGAGGCGACAGCGATTCCGCGTGGAATTTACTTTGTAAAAAGAATGTAAAAAAAATCTCCCGACCCTCTTGCAAGTAACTGCGCTCGCATAGTAGCATTCACCTCCGGTACGGTGGTAGGACCTTCCGGCCAGAAAATCGGTTTAGGGTTCTGCTCTTGGGAAGCGCGCGCTTGGAGGGGTCCAAGTGCGATTGCGGTGCAGTGGTTCTCTCCCTTTGCATTGTTGTGGGAATGCAGCAGCGCTGTGCGAAACACAATTGCCTCCTGAGGAGTGCGCCATGGATATGGGGATGCAGTCTCGCCCTTGTGGGAAACTGTCGTGGGGAATTCACTTCCTGGCTGGGGCTCTGGTCTTGGTCTTCCTGGTCCTGAGCAGCAGCCAAAATGCGAATGCGCTTCCTGCATTCGCCCGAAAGTACGGCCTTCGTTGTTCCGCCTGCCACGAGTCTTGGCCGATGCTCAACTATTTTGGCCAGAAGTTCAAAGACAATGGCTACCAGTTGATGAACGATCGGGATGCTCCGATCTGGCAAAATCCCAGCTACTGGCCGGTTACCTTCCGTATCACACCGATCTGGCATCGCGTGAGCACGGGCAAGGTTTCAGTCGACACGTATACCAGCGGTAACCCGGTTCCGACCGGGACAGCCATCCAGCGCATTACGAGCACGGGCTTTGATCTCAGCGGCTTGGATTTCCACACCGGCGGCACGCTGGAAAAGAACATCTCGTTTTACGTCCTTCCCTCGTCTGATTCCACTGCTTCCTTCCACTTCGAGACGGTGATGGCCCGGTTTGACAACCTGTTCGGCAGTTCGTGGCTCAATCTCAAGCTCGGCAAGTTCGAACTGGACAATCTGCTCTCGGAAAAGCGCATTCTCACACTCACCGGCAACGGCGGCATCTACCAGCTCTATCACTTCATTCCGGTCGGTGATAACAACATTTACGGGCAGATGGGAGACAACCAGCTCGGCGTCGAGGTGATGGGTCACTCGTATAACGACCGCACGCGCTACTCGGCTTCTCTGCTTAGCTCCAGCGACGGCAACGTCGGCCTGGTCACAGGGGCTAACTCCTACACCGGGTTCTTCACCCTCAGCCAAGCTTTCGACGTAGGGAAGCTTGGAGTCGACCGTATCGGTGGCTACGCCATGGTGGGAGAGGCGGCAACTTACTATCTCACCTCCGGTACCGTTCCCATCGGTGGATCGGGGATCGCCAACAAGTCCTTCCACCGGGAAGGTTTCGTTGGGCAGTTCTACTTCGGTGAGCACTTCGACGTGCAGGTTGTGACCCAACATGGTTCGGACAATGCCTGGTTTGGACAGGGCTATGGCAACGCAGTAAACCCAAGCAATGGAACCACCTGCCCTACGTCCGGGCCTTGCGGTCCGAACAATACGCCGGGAACGACGCTCCCAGGTGGGGCGCAGGCCCCGAGTTGGAATGGCGTGCTCGTCGAACCGCATTACGTATACAGCCCACAACTGATCTTCCTCGGGCGTTACGAAACGATCCGCATGTCGCAGCAAGCCAATGGGGCGGGATGCGCGGTGTCCCTGGCATGCGAGCCGAACGGGTACGCGAATGGGGTGGCGCCGTCGAATCTAGGTAATATTTCCACCTACACCCTTGGATTCCGCTACAACCCGTTCATGACCAGCCGCGCCGGTTTTGCCTGGCACAACGAGTACAACTGGCTGCACCAGGACGGAACCGGACCTTCACTCACACCGATCCCGTCAAACGTCAACACCGGCGAGTTCCTGACCGGATTTGATTTCGATTTCTAGAGAGGGCATGATGCGAACAAAATTGCAGATGTGGACGCTGATGATGGGCGTGGCTGCGGCTCTGGCCCTCCCCACGCTTTCTCGAGCTCAACTCACAAGCGGGGAAATACAGTCGCGCCTCGGAATGGAAAGCCATATCGGAAATATTACCGGCCATGCCAATTCCGGGCGTGTGAAGTATGACTATCGCCGCTACTGCGTCGGCTGTCACGGCGACCTTGGAGACGGGAACGGCGAAAACGCCGTCTGGTTCGACACCCCCATGTACCAAAAGCCACGCGACTTCCAATTGGGTGTCTTCAAGTGCCGCTCCACTCCCACCGGAACCTTGCCCACAGATCAGGATCTGTTTGACGCCATCACACGCGGCTTCGACCGTTCCAACATGCCCCCGTGGAACACGTTTACCAAGCAGCAGCGCGCAGATCTCGTGGCATGGGTGAAGCACTTCTCTCCACGCTGGACGAACGAGAAGCCGGGAGTTCCCATCACGATTCCTCCCGAGCCCGAAGTCACCGCCGAGCGCATCAAGGCGGGGCGCGACGTATTTGCCCGCGTGCAATGCTGGAAATGTCATGGCGTCCAAGGGATGGCCAATGGTCCATCTGCATCCACGCTCACCGATGATCAGGGCCGTCCGATCGCGCCCTTCAACTTCACCGATGGGGCTCGCCCGAAGTGTGGCGATACCGATCAGGATATTTACAGGATCTTTATGACCGGCTTGGACGGAACTCCTATGCCGTCGTTTGCCGACAACATTAAACCGGATGAGGCTTGGGACCTGGTGTTCTATCTGCGCACCTTCATGGCCCAGAGGAGCGTAGAAAAGGAGATGGCGAAGAAGCTTGACCTGAAACCGGTCAATCCCAACGCGCCTGCCGGCCAACAATAAAGGCACGATTGGCATCGCAAAGCAGTGTCAACTTCGTGGTTTGTAAGGAGAGATTTCCAATGAAGACGCGAAACAAGTTAGGGACGGTTCTACTGGCAGTCGTTCTGGTCTCCTGCGGCGGGCTCTTGCTGAGCCAGAAAGCCAATGCAGCGGGCGAAGGTAAGATAACGGGGACGGTCAAACTCAGCGGCACTGCTCCGCACATGAGGGGTATCGATATGTCCAAGGACCCCTACTGCGTGAAGCAACACGCTAATAATCCCGCCCACTTGGAAACCGTGGTGGTCGGCTCCGACTCCGGGCTCGAAAATGTGGTTCTTTACATTTCTGAAGGCTTGCCGGCTAATGTGCTGGCCGAGGTTCCGAAGACGGTGCCTGTCTTCGATCAGAAAAACTGTATGTACACTCCCCATGTTCTGGCGATGGATGTCGACCAGACCTTCAAGGTAGAAACCAGCGATCAGACAACCCACAACATTCACCCCCTGCCCAACCCAATGACCGGCAATATCCCTTGGAACCAGTCCCAGCCGCCGGGAGCGGCGCCGATTGAGAAGAAATGGAAAGCCGCGGAAGTGATTCCGGTACAGTGCAACATTCATCCTTGGATGCACGGCTGGTTTGTTGTGGTCAAGGGGCCGTACGCCACCACCGACGATAAAGGAAACTACACGATTGAAAACGTGCCACCTGGGAACTACACCGTGACCGCGTGGCAGGAAGACTACGGTACTCAAACTCAAAAAGTGACGGTCGCCGCGGGCAAGCCGGGCACTGCCGACTTTACGTTCAAGGCGAAGTAGGATAGGTCTTCTCGCGTTTTTCGCAGCTCATCACCGAATCGCCGCAGTCATTGGGCTGCGGCGGTTCGTACAGGTTTCAGATAACTTAGCCCAAGGCGGAGCGATATGGCGAAGATACTCGCGGTGACGATTATTCTGATCGCAATCGGTTCGGCGATTCCCATCGTGATGCACACCTGGCATTTGCCGCAGGACATCTCCACTCACGGTCCCCTGATCGACGAGCAATATGCCGAAACGATGGCTGAGGCGGGCATTTCGTTTCTCGCCGGACAATTCGTTCTGGCTTTTTTTATCTGGAAATTTTCCAGCCCTAAGCCAGGGGAAAAGATCCGGAGCTTTCCCGGTGGAGCAGCCGGGCTCGTAATCGCTGCTTTCCTGCTGGTCGGTACCGAGGTTTTGGCGCTCGGTATCTTCGGAGCCAAAGCTTGGGCCAGCGTATATTTCACTCCGCCCGCGGCCAATGCGATGCCCGTCCAAGTGCAGGCGGGACAGTTCGCATTCTATTTCCGCTATCCCGGCCCGGATGGAAAGTTCGGACCCCTCCATCCCGACCAGATCAACGAGGCCAATGCCAACTTCTTCGGCCTTGATCAAACCCACGATCAGGATTCCAAGGACGATATCGTGACGGCCGAGATGGCAATTCCAGTGAACCGGGAGATCCACCTGCTCATGCATTCCAAAGATTTGGGGCATTCCTTCTTTGTGCCGGAATTGCGAGTCCAGCAGGACTTCGTCCCCGGCCTCGATCTCTCGATTCATTTCACCGCGACCAAGGTTGGCAAGTACGAAATCGTTTGCACCCAGCTTTGTGGCCTGGGGCATTACAACATGAAGGCGTATCTCGAAGTAATGAGCCAGGAAGACTTCGATAACTGGCTCAAGCAGCAGGCGGCATTGCAGTAGCTGTTTCACGCATCATCTGGACAGACCAAAGATTCCTTGTGAGGTGAGCGCAATGCACGACATGTCGGCACACGCAGTGCAGCACGGAGCTCCGACCAGCTTCATCCGGAAATACGTTTTCAGCCTTGACCATAAAGTCATCGGCAAGCAGTATTACGCGTTGGCCTTGGTCGCGGTGGTCTGGGGAATGGTGCTCTCCTGGCTGATGCGCATCCACCTCGGATGGACGAATCTTCCGATTCCCGGCTTGCACCTGCTTTCCAGTACGGGCGCGCCGGGCAACGTGATGACGCCGGAGTACTACCTCCAGTTGATGACCATGCACGGAACGATCATGGTCTTCTTTGTGCTTACTACGGCTCCATTCGCGGCCTTCGGCAACTTCTTTCTGCCCATCCAGGTGGGCGCCGAAGATATGCCCTTCCCCCATTTCAATATGATGTCGTTCTGGGTCACGTTCGTGGCCTTCCTCGTGCTGGTGTCGTCCTTCTTCGTCGGCGATGGACCCACTCTGGGCGGATGGACGCAGTATGCGCCGTTGAGCGCCGTAGGTTCCGTGTCAGGACCGGGTCAGGGTTTGGGTGTAGTCCTGTGGGCTGCCTCGATCGGGATTTTTTGCGTAGGCCAGTTGCTCGGTTCGTTGAACTTCATCACCACCACCCTCGACATGCGGACTCGGGGCATGTCTCTGATGCGCCTGCCCCTTACCTGCTGGGGCTGGTTCATCACGTCGGTGATGGGCCTGACGGCATTCGCGGTTCTCATGCCGGCCTGCATCCTGCTTATTCTCGATCACGTTGCCGGAACCAGTTTCTTCGTACCGTCAAACCTGGTAATTAACGGCCAACTGCTGCCGCATACCGGCGGATCCACTCTGCTCTGGCAACACCTGTTCTGGTTCTTCGGACATCCCGAGGTCTACATCGCAATTGTGCCGGGCATGGGCATCGTCTCCCACGTTCTGATTACCAATATGCGCAGGCGGATGCTGAGCCACAGAGTGCTGATTTATTCCATGGGATCGCTGGCGGTTCTCAGCTACATGGTGTACGGCCACCACATGTTCGTCAGCGGAATGAACCCGTACTCGTCGCTGGCGTTCTCGTTCCCCACGCTTGTCATCACAATTCCGTCCACGATCGTCGTGCTGATCTGGCTGGGCAGTCTGTATGGTTCCAAGCTGCGAATTAACTCGGCATCCCTGTTCGCGTTGGGATTTATTTCGATGTTCATCAGCGGCGGCGTCAGCGGCTTTTTCCTGGCGCAGCCTTCGATTGACATCATGCTGCATGCAACCTATTTCGTGGTCGCCCACTTCCATCTGGTCATGGCGGTCGCCGCCATCTTCGGCATTTTCTCCGCGACCTACTTCTGGTTCGGGAAGATGACTGGGCACATGATGAACGAGACGCTGGGCAAGCTGCATTTCTGGCTGAGCTTCGTGGGAACCTACTGTATCTTCATGCCGTTTCACTATCTGGGAATCGCCGGCAACGTGCGGCGCTATCAGGCGTTTACCGACGACTACCTGATCCCGCTGATTCCGCTGCATCGGTTCATTACGGTCGCCGCGATTCTCACCGGACTCGCCCAGTTCATTTTCATCTACAACCTGATCTATAGCCGCTTCAAAGGCGCGCCGGCACCGGACAATCCGTGGGAAGGCACGTCGCTCGAATGGAGCACGGCGACGCCGCCGCCTCACAACAACTTTGGCGACAAACTGCCGGTCGTTTATCACGATCCCTATCAGTACAACGTCGAGGGAGCGAGCACCGAGTATGTGATGCAGACCTCGCCAGAACAATTAAAGAACGCCCACGAGGAAAACTAGTTTTCGAAAAGCCGTTACCCCGGGAGATTCAGCAGTATGGCGACAATAATTCAACCACCGCCGCAAATCGAAGCCGAGCGCCTGGTCAGCCATTCCGGCAACGGAGGGTGGAGAAATCTGGTTCCTGCCGATGGAGATCTGCGAAGAGTAAAGAACTCTTCTCCTCCTCCGGCGAGCACCGGGATCTGGGTGGGATTGGCTGCAATCACGATGACCTTTGCCGCCTTTACCAGCGCGCTGATTGTGCGCCAGGGATCAGCGCAAGATTGGCGGCATATCACCCTTCCCCCAGTGCTGTACCTCAATAGTCTGGTGATCATCGCCAGCAGTTTTACTCTGGAAATGGCGCGTCGGCGCATCGCCGCCTTCATGGGAGGCTTGCGAACGAGCGCCGAGAGCCCGGCTCGCTGGCTTTACGTGACCCTGTTCCTGGGGTTGCTCTTTGTTGCCGGTCAGACTTTTGCCTGGATCCAGCTGAAGTCGCAGGGATTCGGGCTCGCCTCGAACGTGAGCTATTCCTTTTTCTACGTGCTGACGGTAGCTCACGCTCTGCACGTATTCGGCGGGCTGGGAGGGTTAGTCCGTGCCATCGGTAAACTGAACCACAACGTTCTGCGACGGAGCACTCTGGACGCGACTTCGCGCTACTGGCATTTCATGGGCATTCTGTGGCTGTATCTGCTTTTGCTGCTTTGGATGAAACTCTAAACCAGTCGGGGGTAGGGAGGAACTGTGAGCCAAGCTGATCTCTCAATTCAAGCGCATTCAATTCAAGCGCAAGTGGCGCGCTCCGAAGCGACCGACGTAATGACCGCGCCGGCGTTTTCTGTTCCGGCAAAGAAAATGGCCATGTGGTTGTTCATCATAGCAGACACCGCTACCTTTGCCGGCTGTCTCGTCGCCTACGGATTTATCCGCAACGGCACTCCCGATTGGCCAAGACCCTTCCATAGCATTACCAATGTCGCGCTCATGACATTCATTCTCCTCACCAGCAGCTTGACCATGCTGATTGGAGTGAGGGCGGCCCAGAGAGGCGACAAGGCGGGAGCTTTCCGCTGGACCATGCTTACCGCAGTGGCCGGAATCCTGTTCGCCGCTCTGCACATTCGTGAATGGATGGGACTGATTGGGGAAGGGGCAACCCTTTTCCATAATCCATGGGGCACGCCGCTATTCGGCTCCGCGTTCTTCAGCATCACCGGCCTGCACCTGTTGCACGTTACCGGCGGCGTAATCGCCCTCATCGCAGTTGCTATCCGCTACAACGGAGGACGCTACAAAGCCGACGACCTCGAAATAACCGGGCTCTACTGGCACTTCGTGGATATGGTTTGGATGTTCGTCGTACCGATGGTATATCTTCTGAATTTAGCCCACTGAAAGACGGAGCAAAAGACTATGGCGACCGCTGAAGATCACAAGAGCAGTGGAATGGGGAAGGACCTTGTCGTCTACCTTTGCATTTTGGCTCTCGCAGCGATACAGTTCGTCATCGCTTATCAGAGTATTAGCGCGTCTCAGATGTTTGTTCGCATGCTGATCGTCGCTATCGTCGAGGCTGCGCTCGCGCTTTTGTTCTTTATGCACCTGAAGGATAACCGCGGGCTTTTATGGTTCTTCGTGATCTTCACCGGCTTTGTGCTGCTGGCGATGCAATATGGGTGGACCGACAGTTTCCGCCTGATCGACGGGGTACCGTGGGCAAAGTAAACTGGAGCGCCGCAACTTGCTCCTGATCCGCGCAACTATGAAGCTTTCGAGATCAATCTGGGTCTTTGCCATCGCGCTCGCGGCGCTGATGGTTCTGCTGACGCCGATGGCGGCTTTTGGACAGAGTTGCGCTCTTTGCTACACCCAAGCAGCAGCCTCTGGATCGCGCATGATTCAGGCTTTGAAAAGCGGGATCCTGATCCTTATTACTCCTCCCACGCTTGGCTCCGTCGTCGTGATCGTTATCATGTATCGCAAGCGCAATCAGGTCAGGAAGACAGAATCGGGTGATGAATCCCGGCAAGACTGGTAAAATGGCAACCACTCAAGTGCTAGCTCATCCCGTTACCCTGCAGAACCTCAAGTCCAAGCTTCGGGACTACTACACCCTGACCAAACCTGAGGTGAACCTACTGATCCTGATGACGACCTCGGCGGGATATTACCTGGCCTCTCGCGGTCCTGTGCGCATTGCGGGCCTGGTGAACACGCTACTCGGGACCTTGCTGGTAGCCAGCGGGACGGCAACGTTGAATCAATGGATGGAGCGGGTCTGGGATGGCAAGATGCGTCGCACCGCGTCGCGTCCGCTTCCATCGGGTCGGCTCTCGAGCCGCGAAGCGCTCGTGTTTGGCATCGGGCTGAGCATCGCCGGCGGTGTGTATCTTCTGCTGGCAGTCAACCTGTTGTCTTCGCTGCTGGCGGTTTCGACCTTGCTTTCCTACCTGCTGGTTTACACTCCGCTGAAGCGCAAGACGCCGCTCTGCACGCTATTGGGAGCCTTCCCCGGTGCAATGCCAACGTTAATCGGATGGGCCGGAGCCTCAGCGGTTATTGATCGACAAGCCTGGTTCCTGTTCGCCATTCTCTTTCTGTGGCAGTTTCCTCATTTCTTGGCCATCGCACTGATGTATCGCGACGATTACAGTCGAGCCGGTTACCGCATGCTCCCGGCGTTCGACCAGGACACGCGCTTTACTCGCGCCGAAATCTTGGGATTCTCGCTGATTCTGGTGCTCGCTACCATGCTTCCGCTGGCGGGCCGCGGCGGCATGCTTTCTTGGTCCGCCATGTGCCTGGCAGGAGCGTTCCTCCTTTATTACGTGGGAAAACTGGTCGCATCGAGTTCCACCGTCAGGGCCAGCCGTCTCCTGCATGCTTCGGTTCTCTACCTCCCAGTGGTTCTCGTCATCATGGTCGTCGCGAAGAAGTAGGAAAGGAAGATCGCGGCCGCTATCGAGCTTTTCTTATTGTGTCCGACCGCAAAACACCACTCGCTCTCCCAGCAACGCCTCGGGGCGAGATCTGCCTTATCCTCATGGCTGTGGGTATGACCGTAGCCATGACCGGGATCATTGACGCGCAGGCCCAGAAGCCAGTCCCACTGCGGCGTTCCGAGGTTCAGCGCACCCTGCCCATCACCAAGTTCTATGACACTCCCGATCCGCTTCCCGAGGGCAAGCCGGGAGCCCTGATCCGCTCTCAAGAATTTGATCAATACGAGATCCCTTACTCGATAACCGCGGTTCGCTTTCTGTACCACTCGCGTTCCGCCAGCGGGAAAGATGTGGCAGCATCCGGAGTCGTGCTCTTTCCGTACGACAAAAAACCGCCCGCCGGGGGTTGGCCGGTCATTGCATGGGCACACGGTTCCACAGGGATCGGGCGGTCATGTGCCCCTTCACTAATGCGAAATATCGGGTATGGTCCCTTCCTCTCGATGTATGCGAATCTGGGATACGCTGTGGTCGCCACAGATTACGCGGGACTGGGAACTCGTTTCCGGAATGCATTTCTGGATGGTCCCTCCAATGCGGCCGATGTCATCAATTCGGTTCCCGCCGCCCGTGCTGCTGTCCCGCAGTTGGGCACCGGGTGGGTTGTCATGGGAAAGGCTGAGGGAGGTTTAACGGTGGTCGCGGTCGCGGACAAGGAGAACGAGATTCGAGACTCAGGCTATCTTGGTGCGATCGCGATCTCCGATCTAGCTGGTCTGAAGGAGATTTACGCAGATTCCACTCTCCGCTCCTCCAGCCTCATGCTTACGTCTTTGGCTTATGGGCTTAAGACGGTGTATCCCCAGTTCCGGGAAACCGATATGCTTACGCTCAAGGGACTTGCCCTCTATCATGAGATCGAGCAGGATTGCTCGGAAGCAAGAACCGCTCCGGAGTTGCCGCCCGATCAAATCGTGAAGCCCGGCTGGGAGAGCAATCCCTTTGTCCGCCAATACTTTGATCGCAACGATCCTGGCCAGAGGCAGGCTTACGGGCCAATCCTTGTCATCAGCAGCGCCGCTCCTTCGTCGAACCTCGCGACCGTTACCGCTCAAACGATCCATCGCATGTGTAAAGAGGGCGATCGGATTCAGTGGGAGCAATATCCCGATCCCGACCCCGGGGACGTGATTGGCGATTCCGTGCGCGACCAGATTGGATGGATCGAAGGCCGTTTTGGCAGTCGCCCGGCTCCTGCCAATTGTCCTTAAGTGTTTTCGACCCGTATTTAGGGCCCCCTGTGTTCCTCTGTGTCCCCTGTGGTGGTGAGTGTCTCGTGTCGATTTGACACCGAAAAAGAGCTCTCACCACAGGAGATCACAGAGGAACACAGGGTCTTTTCTGCCACTTCGCCTTTTCGAAAACATCTCTGACGCGCATTCCTTTCGCGTGGCATAATCTTCCCCAAGTTCCTTCATCGGTGCCAAACTATGCGTCCAGTTTTAATTGCTGTTGTTTGTCTTTGTGTGTTCATGGTGGCCCAGCCTTGCGGAGCCGCGAGTCCCCACAGCAAGCCCCTGCAAATTTATTTCGTCGATGTAGAAGGGGGTCAGGCGACTCTGATCGTGAGTCCTTCGGGAGAGTCGCTCTTAATCGATGCAGGCTGGCCTGACAATGAGGGCCGCGATGCCGACCGCATCGTGGCGGCCGCCCACCAGGCCAGGATCAAGCAAATCGACTACGTCCTGATCACGCACTATCATCGCGACCACGTTGGCGGCGTTCCTCAGTTGGTGGAAGGTATCAAGATCGGAACCTTTGTCGATCATGGGCCCAATCTGGAAGACTCCGAAGTCACGCGCACAGATTATGCGGCCTATGAAAAAGCGATCGCGGGTCATCCCCGTATGATTGTGAAGGCGGGATGGGGCTTGCCGATCAAGGGAATCCAGGTTCGAGTACTCGCCGCCGCCGGAGAGCGCATCGACGCGCCCCTGCCCGGAGCTGGCCTCGCGAATTCCTATTGCGCGTCGGAGCCCTCTGCCCCAGCCGACGATACTGAAAACGCGCGCTCCGTCGGAGTTCTCATTACCTATGGGCGTTTCCGATTCCTGGATCTCGGCGACCTCACCAAGAAAAAAGAGCTTGCACTCGCCTGTCCCAATAATCTGATCGGCAAAGTCGATCTTTTCCTCGTTACGCATCACGGAATGGATCTTTCCAACTCCAAGGCGCTGGTCTGGGCCGTGCAGCCGCAAGTCGCGGTCATCGACAATGGTCCCCGCAAGGGATCCAGTCCGGCTGCCTGGCAAATTGTTCACGATGCGCCCGGCCTCGAAGATCTCTGGCAACTCCATTACGCCGAGGAATCCGACAAACTTCACAACGTCGAAGCCGACCACATTGCCAATGTAAAAGAACACTGCGAAGGCGCGCTCCTGAAGGTGTCCGCCGAAAGCGACGGCTCGTATACTCTCACCAACTCCAGAACCGGGGCTACGAAGAGCTACTCCAGCCGCGAACAGGATCATCCCACGCAACCATGATCGTGATCGTCATGGGAGTCGTCGGGTCAGGAAAGACGACCGTAGGGCGGTTGCTGGCCGAACAGCTCAGCTGGGAATTCGCCGACGCCGACGATTTTCACTCGTCCGCGAATGTGGAGAAGATCCGCAAGGGAATTGGGCTGACTGACGCGGACCGCACACCCTGGCTGGAGAGCCTTCACGCTGCCATCCTTCAGTGGATTGCCGAACGGCGCAGCGTGGTGCTCGCCTGCTCCGCCCTGAAGCGCTCCTACCGGTCTGAGCTTGAGGCCGGGCCGGACGTGCGTTTTGTATATCTCAAAGGAAGGGCCTCGCTAATTGCCAGCCGTCTTCATACGCGCCGCGGACACTTTGCCAACGAGCAGATTCTGGCCAGCCAGCTCAGCGATCTGGAGGAACCGGAAAACGCCGTCACAGTTGGAATCGCGGGTACGCCGCATGAAATCGTACAGGAGATACGGAGCAAGCTGTCTTTGGAGTAGAATCCTCAGACCGACGAACCAGATCTCAATCCACTTTTTGCCGTATTGGAACCTTGTCTGTGGAAAATTCTCGCCGTCTCGAGTCTGCCGTCGTCTCCCGACTGATGTGGCGGCTGATGCCGTTTCTTTTTCTCCTTTATATTGTCGCCTACCTCGACCGCATCAACGTCAGCTTTGCGGTGCTGCAAATGCGCGGGCAGTTGGGATTGAGTGATCGCGTCTATGGCCGCGCGGCCGGAATCTTCTTTGCCGGTTACTTCTTATTCCAGTTGCCCAGCAATCTCGTGGTCGAGAAATTCGGCGTCCGGCGCTGGATTTCCGCCTTGATGGTCGCCTGGGGCATGATCTCCTGTTCGATGATTTTTATCCGCGGCCCGGTCAGCTTCTACTCCACCCGCTTCCTGCTGGGCGCCGCCGAAGCTGGATTTTTTCCCGGCATCATCCTTTATATGAAGCGCTGGTTCCCATCCCGCGCCCGGGCCCGTGCCGTTGCCTGGTTTATGACCGCAAATCCCCTCGCCGGAGTCGTCGGCAGTCCCATCTCCGGAGCTCTGCTCAACCTCCACGGCAAAGGACTTGCCGGGTGGCAATGGATGTTCCTGATGGAGGGCATTCCCGCAATCTTGTTGGGTGGAACGGTTTTCTGGGTGCTCTGCGACAAGCCGCAAGAGGCTCACTGGCTCGCCGCCGCCGAAAAAGCATGGCTGCTGCAGGAACTGGAAATCGAGCGGCAGGCCGGATCCGCTGTGCCTCAAGGCTCCCTCTGGTCCGTAGTCTTCAGCCCGCGCATTTGGCTGCTCTCGCTCGTCTATTTCGGGGTTTCGGCCACCATGTACGGTGTGACGTTGTGGTTGCCTAGCGTCATTCGCTCCTTCTCCGGCCTGAGCTATTTTCGGACAGGCATCGTTGCTATCCTGCCGTTTCTGGTGACCGTCCTCGCCATGGTGCTGGTCGGCGCGCGCTCCGATCGCGTCGAAGAGCGGCGCTGGCATACGGCTATCCCCGCATTCGCCGCGGCTTCTGGCCTGGCGCTGGCAGCCTACGGCACTTCGACGATTGTGGTCGTCGCCGGCCTGAGTCTAGGCCTTGCCTGTGCGGAGTCCATGGTTGGACCCTTCTGGGCGATGGCGACCTCGAGCATGGTGGGACTCTCCGCCGCGGCGGGCATTGCCATGATCAACTCGCTGGCAAATCTCGGCGGATATTTCGGCCCTGATATCATCGGCCTGTTCAGGTCACAGAACGGCGGTTTCAAGGGTGGATTGCTGGCGATCGCCGCCACCGTAGCCCTGAGCGGCATGGTCGCCTTGATGGTAGGCCGCCAGACAGGCAGTCCAAGGGCTTGAAATTAAGGCAGGGTGTTCCCCGCGATCTCTGCGAATCCTCAGCGCTCTCTGCGGTTAAGCTTTTTCTCACCCCAGATGCGGCCGAGAATCCTGCCCAGGCAGGGGAGCAGAACCGTACCGCCGTTCCGCTTCGTTCCATTGCGTCAATTGTTTACAATAGACGTTTCGTTCGCAGGCAGCGCCGATTTATTAAAGGACGCATCGTAATCTTGGAACATTCGCATTCCGATTCCAGCACGGCCCCCACTGTCTACTGGCGGGTCGAAGGCAGCCTTCTCGACCTCACGGTCGTGAGGCCGGTGGCCTTCTTTACCTGGAACGCCCAGACTTTCACGGAGCGCTTCCGCCGGCGCGGCCTGATTTTCCTGATGGCTCTGCTGCGACCGTTCCTTTATTCCACCAATCGTAAATTCGCCACTCGCGCTCTGCATACCGTGCTGCGCGGCGTCTCTCGCGATCGCCTGGATCTGCTGGGAGAGGAGTTTTTTCAATACAAGCTCAAGCCGCACCTCAAAGAAAAAGGCGTTCAGCAGGTGCAGGAACTGGTCGAGAGCGGCGCCGACGTGGTTCTAGTAAGCCAGGCCCTGGAGCAGGTCATGCGTCCGCTCGCGCAGCATCTGGGCGTGAAGCACATTGTTGCCAACCGACTGGAATTCCGCGACGGAGTCGCTACCGGAAGATTATTGGATCCCGTAATTCGCCCACGCGGCGCGTTCGCTCTTTTCCGCGAAAATATGCCCGACGGTCGCCGTGCTCCCAAGACTCTGGCGCGGCACTTGGATATTTCTCTCGAAGCATTGCGTGCCGCGGTCATCCCTGCCGAACGCCAGCCACTCGTTCCGGTTCGTCCCATCGTCCATTTCGACGGGCACCGGCAGCCTCGAGGCTTTTCCGTGTGCCGCGCTTTTGCCGGAAAACAGGTCATGCTGATCGGAGTGACCGGATTTATCGGTAAGGTCTGGCTTGCAAATACCCTTCTCGACTTACCCGAGGCGAAGCGGATCTATCTTCTGATCCGCCGCCAGAAGTCCAATCCGGCCGAGCAGCGCTTCCAGAAAATGGTGGAGGATTCCCCCGTCTTCGATCCTCTATTTGACCGCTATGGCGACCGCTTGCTCGATTTCTTGCGCGAAAAGATCGAAGTAGTTGAAGGGGATGTGACCCAGCCAGGTTTGGGATTAAACGCCGAGATGGCCAGCACCCTCCAAAAAAATCTCGACCTGATCATCAACAGCTCCGGTCTCACCGACTTCAATCCCGACCTGCGCGACGCTCTCAGTACAAACACCGACGCCGCCGTCAACATTCTCGAGTTTGTGCGCGCTTCCGACCATGCCGGGCTGCTTCACCTTTCCACTTGTTACGTCGCCGGCGAGCAGGATGGCCGTGTCAGCGAGAAGATCACCCCCAACTACAATCCCCGCGGATTGGCCGAATTCGATGCCGAGCAGGAATGGCGCGCTCTGCAGGAACTGGTAAAACAAGCCGAAGCGAGGGCGGAAAGCGATGAGGTAACTTCCGGCCTGCGCATGCAGGCGCAGGCGAAGGAACACGCGGCGAAAAACCTGCAGGGCGCCGCCCTAGAAAATCAGATCCGCAAAAATCGCGTTCGCTGGCTGAAAACTTACCTTGCCGAGGTAGGCACGCGTCGTGCAAAAGAACTGGGCTGGCCCAATACATACACCCTCAGCAAGAGCCTGGCCGAATCGCTGATAGCAAAATATGGCGATGGATTGCCGGTCGCCATCGTGCGTCCCGCCATTGTCGAGACCTCTGTCGCCAAACCATTCCTCGGCTGGAACGAGGGCATCAACACCTCGGCATCGCTCTCTTATCTACTAGGCACATATTTTCGTCAACTGCCGTCGAATGAAAGCAAGCGCCTCGACATCATTCCCGTGGACGCGGTTTGTAGCGGCATGACGCTGGTCGCTGCCGCCGTCATGGAGCGTCGCCATGATCCGCTTTATCAGCTTGCGACTTCCGTGACGAATCCCTGTGATATGGGACGTTCCATCGAACTGACATCCCTCGCTCATCGCAAGCATTACCGGGCCCAGGAAGGCTTGGAATCGTGGCTGCGGCTGCGGTTTGACGCGATCCCGGTCTCCAAAACCCGTTACAACCGCATGTCAGCGCCGGCGCAGAAAGCGATCGTGAAGTCCATTCAGCGCATCATGTCGCCCCTGCCTCTGAAAAAGGCGCCCCTGGTCAAGGCAGAACGGAATCTGGAGCGCCTGGAAAAGCTGATCGAGTTGTTCGAGCCTTTCATCCTGCTCAACGAGCACGACTTCACGGCGGAGAACATCGAGAAGCTCTCCTATGCGCTCGTGCCCGAAGAGCGTAAGCACTTTGGCTACGACACCCGCTCCCTCGACTGGTGGGAGTACTGGATCAACATTCACATTCCCGCGTTGCGGCGCTGGACGTATCCTCTAATCGAGGGCCGTCCGCTCGAAGCGCGGCCTCCTCGCACTTTCCAACTTGCGCCCGAGAATCATAACGCCGTAAAGACCGGGACCAACGGAGCCACGTGGCGATATTCCTGACCGGGTCAACCGGATACATCGGCGCACACGTCGCCGCCAATCTTCTCGAAGGGCACGGCGCTTCGCTGAATTTGCTGGTGCGCGCGCGCGATCCTCAGGAAGCGCAACTTCGTCTGTGGCGCGGGCTGCAGTTGCATCTGGAGTTTCCCCGCTTCTACGAGCATTTGCAGACGAAAGTGCGCATCTTCTGCGGCGACCTGACCTCTCCCGGCTTCGGTCTCAGCCGCGACGAGTACGACCGCCTGGTGCATACCACGGATTCGGTCATCCACTGCGCCGCTTCTCTGAATCGCAAGTCGGAAAAGAGTTGCCTGAATGTAAATCTGCGCGGCACGCTCGAAGTGCTCACCCTGGCGCGGCACGCCGAGCACTATCACGGCCTGCGCCGCTTCAGTGAAGTGAGCACGGTCGCCGTAGCGGGCAAGCGCAGCAACGAAGTCGTCACTGAAGATCGCTCCATCGAGTGGGACCGCTCCGATTACGACCCCTATGCCCGCACCAAGAAATTCTGCGAGCACATGACGCGCGTGCTGCTGCCCGACACGCCCAAGACCGTCTTTCGCCCCAGCATTGTGCTCGGCGACAGCCGCCATGCTGAGACCACTCAGTTCGACATGGTGAAAGCATTCGTATTCCTCGCGGGATTGCCGGTCCTGCCGTTTCGCCCCAATGACCGGATCGATATCGTCAACGTCGATTTTGTCGCGGACGCCATCGCCACGCTTCATCAGAAGCAGCAGCCGAAGTTCGACACCTACCATCTTTCATCGGGCACTTCGTCGCAGACGTTTCGCGAGTTGACCGACGCGTTGGCTGCCTCGCAGCAGAAGCGCAAGCCGGTATTCCTTCCTTTTACCGAGAAACCGTTTTCCGGATCGGTTAATTTCCTTTCCAATCGCAAAGGACCGATGGGATACGGCGCCTCGCTGATGAAAGTGTTCCTGCCGTATCTGGTTTGGAACACGGTCTTCGATAACACTCGCGTGACTTCCGAGTTGGGCCGCAGGCCGGTTCCGTTCTCGCAATACAGCTTCCCCTTGCTGAAGTTCAGCCGCGAAAATAATTTCGAATATCCCTATCAGCCCTGGCCGGCCGCTCGCGGAGGTACCGCCGCATGATGGACTTCATTCTGGAGGCGTGGGTCAGCAGCAACATCGAGCGCGCCAAAGCTCGCTGGATGCTGGGCGGCAACCAACCCTGGCAGCCCGGCGAGAAGCTGAAACTCCTGTTTGCCGGATACAACGGTACGCGCAATATGGGCTCCGATGTGCGCGTCGAAGAGATGCTGCGCCAGATTCGACACATCCTCGGCGCGGAGCGCGTCGACTTCAGCGTCATGAGCCAGAATTTCGACTTCTCCAAAGGATATTTCAACGGAACGAGGCAGGTGCACCTGCCGGACATCTTTCCTCCATTCCTCGCAAATGAGGTTCCGAAACATCACGGCGTGGTCGCCTGCGAAGGCTCGATGTTCAAAAGCAAATTTGCCAACGCGCTGACCACCATGATGATCGGGTCGCTGGGCATCGCTGCCGTCGAGAATAAACTTTCGGTGGGATACGGCGCGGAAGCGGGCCACATGGATCCTCTGGTAGCCAAGATGTGCGCGCGCTATTGCAAGAATTCTCTGGTCATCACCCGCAACGAAGAATCGCGCACCGTTCTCCGCGAGCTGGGTGTCCCCACCGAACTTGGAACAGATACGGCCTGGACCTTTGAACCGAAGCCGGCGGAATACGGTCAGAGTGTGTTGCGGCAAATCGGATGGGATGGCCGCACGCCTGTACTGGTGGTATGTCCGATTAATCCCTTTGAGTGGCCGGTGAAAGCCTCCGTGGCAAAATACGCGGTGCGTAGTCTCACCGGGGCCTATAAGGACAGCCACTACCGGACGGTCTATTTCCATAACTCCGGACCCGTCGCGGATCGTGCCTACCAGCATTATCTGTTTTCCATCGCAAATGCGGTCGATGCCTTCCGCAAGCGGCGAAATGTGTTTGTCATTCTGGTGGCGACCGAGCGTCTGGATGCTCGTCCCGCCAATCGCATCTCCGAAAAGCTGGGCGGTGTGCCGGTCTTGACCTCGGACCAGTACAACATGTACGAACTGGTCAGCATTCTGCGCGCCTGCCACATGATGGCTTCCTCGCGTTACCACGGCATTGTCACTTCCATGCCGGCGCTTGTTCCTTCCGCCGGGATCACCATGGACGAGCGCATTCGTAATCTGATGCGCGAGCGCGGACATCAGGAATTGTTGATGACGGTCGAGGATCCGGATCTTGAGCAGAAATTACTGCAGGCTCTGGAAACTCTGGCCACCGACGGCGAGCGCATCTCCGACGGTATCGCCCGCACGGTGGTGAAGAATCTGAAAGTCATGGCGCGTATGGGCGTCTTTTTCGAAGAAGAAGTGCAGCGGCGGTATCCCGATTTTCCCACCCGCACGGGCGAATGCGGCTGGGAAGATTATTTGCCGCCTATGAATGACTCGCTGCGGCAGTTAGTCGCAAGTTATAGCTAGAAGATATATAAAGTTCCCGCGGATCCATTGGGAGACGGCGCGCGTTCCGGAAACGAGTCTCGGCGTCCCACTAAGCACTGAACCCGATTATGCCCTTTGTTGGAAAAATCTTTTCGCAGCTCCAGGGCTCGGCGAACACGCCGATGCTGCAGGAGATTCGCGATGGCCAGATCGCCGGCGCCACTGGTACCCAACTGCTGGAGATGATCCGCAAGGCGCGGACCTTCCTCGCCTCGAAAGGATTGCAAAAAGGTGATCGCTGCGGAATTCTCGCCGCCAACAGCATCCGCTGGGTCGCGATGGATCTGGCGGCCATGGCCGAGGGGCTGATCGTTGTTCCCCTGTACTCGCGGCAAGCCCCCGCAGAGTTGGTCGCGATGATGAAAGACAGCACACCGGCGCTCGTCTGTTGCGGCGATGTGTCGCTGCGAGACGGAATTCGCCAAGCTTGGCCCGAGGGACCTCTGCTTTTTCTCTTCGACGAAATCTTTGCCGGCGTCGAAGGCGTCGCACTCGATCGTCCGCAGGTCCGCGAGGAAGACCCAGTCACCATCATCTACACTTCCGGCACTTCCGGCGAGGCCAAGGGCGTGGTGCTCACTGCAGCCAACGTCGGCTTCATGCTGGGATGCACTTCCGCGCGTCTGGATCAGTTGATGCGCGACCGGACCGGCCAGGATCGCATCTTCCATTACCTCCCATTCAGCTTCTGCGCCTCATGGATCGCTGTGCTCACGTTCATGCTGCGTGGCAGCCTGGTCACGCTGAACACCGATCTGACGAAGATTCCCAACGATATGCCCGTGGTCGAGCCGCACTACTTCCTCAACGTCCCGCAATTGCTGGAACGCATGCGCCGCGGCGTCGACGATCAGATCGCAAAACAAGGAGGCATCGCGCAGGTCATCTATTCACGCGCCAAGGCAGCGTGGGCGCGAAAGCGAAGCTCGCTATGGCTCTGGTTGGGGAATTCGCTGGTCTTCCCCAAGATCCGCAAGAAAATGTTCGGAGAGAATCTGAAAGCCCTGATCTGCGGTTCCGCCCCGCTCACTCCCGAGACGCAAGATTACTTCCGCATGTTGGGCATTCCCGTATTGCAGGTTTACGGTCTCACCGAAACGACTGGAATCTGCACCATGGATGATCCTGGCCATCCACTTCCCGGCCGCGTTGGACCAGCGATCCCCGGCATCGAGATGAAACTCGGCGAGAACGATGAAGTCGTTGTGCGCGGCCCCAATGTTTTCCCCGGCTACTGGAACCGGCCGCAGCAAACCGCCGAAGTCCTCCGCGATGGATGGTTTCACACCGGCGATCAGGGCGAACTCGATGCTTCAGGAAGCTGGCGGATCGTGGGGCGCATCAAGAACTTGATCATCCTCGGATCCGGACACAAGCTTGCGCCGGAAACCATGGAAGATGAAATCCAGCGACATCTTCCGATAGCCCAGCAAGTGGTGATCGTCGGCAATGGCCGAGGATATCTTTCAGCTATTATAACCGGCGCGGTGAGCAATGAGCAGGTGCAGGCCGTTCTCGACATCGTCAACTTGCAGCTACCGCACTATAAACAGGTCCGCGCATTTTGCGTGCGCTCCGAGCCTTTCTCCATTGAAAATGGAATGCTCACAGCCAACGGCAAGCTTAAGCGCGATCTGATTTCTAAGCGCATGCAAAGCGAGATCGAAGATATGTACCGCGTAAAGCAGGCGGTATAGCAGGGAATGCATCTGGTGACGGAAGGGGTCGCGGCCAGCGTGGAGCAATTCCAAGGTCAGACATTGTCGTGGGGAGTTAGCAGCGGGGTCATCGAACTCGCGCTGCATCGCACTCCCTGCAATGAATTGGGATCGCTCTCGCTCACCGAACTGGAGCAGTTTGTTTCCGCTCTCGAGCAATTGGCGAAGACCGCGCACGCTCTGATCATCCACAGCGAGCTGAAATCGGGCTTCTGTGCCGGGGCCGATTTGCGCGAGCTCTACCAGCGATCACAAGAGATGGAAAGCTCGGCCGCTCTACGCGGGGTGCGCGACTTTTTAGAGCGAATTCACCGCGCTCTGAACCAGATTGACGCATCCCCCCTGACCACGATTGCCGCAGTCCATGGCGTGACCTTCGGCGGAGGACTCGAACTCGCTTTGGTCTGCGATCTGATCATCGCCGACAAAACGGCCCGCTTCGCGTTTCCCGAACTGCGCTTGGGACTGATTCCCGGATTCGGCGGGATCCCGCGCCTGAAGCGGGATATCGGCAATGCCGTGGTCCGCGATTTGCTACTGACGGGCCGCAGTTTCAACGCTACCAAGGCGCAGCAGGTCGGCCTCGTCAGTCAGGTCGTAGCAGAAGGCGAGGCCTTGCGCGCCGCCCGCGTAACCGCGGCGCAGATCGGAAAATTCGACCGGCCTACCTCCGTCGCCGCCAAGCAATTTATCAAGCCGGTCCCGCACGACGAATTGCGCCGTGAAATCGATATCTTCTGCGAGCTGTTCTCGCGCCCTGCGGTACAGGCAGGATTGAAGAAGTTCGTCGAGAGCACCGCCCCGCAGCCTTATTTGCCCTGATTAATCTGAATTAAAATGAATGCTTATGCAAACTGCTGAAAAGACTCTCGACGAGATCCTGACGCTCGCTGCCGCGCACTTTAAAGTCCCGCGCGAAAAACTCTCTCCCGACGACGATTTCTTCAAGGCGCTCGGGATCGACAGCCTGCAGACGCTCGATCTGCTCACCAAGCTGGAAAATCATTTTCACGTCGAGCTGCCGGACTACGAACTTCAGGGTGTCACCGACTTTCGCACTCTGGCCTCGAAAATTCAAGCACGCTTGTGAGGCGCGGCTGAGCGTCTCCGTTAGATGTTAAATAAGGAAGTAGAAGAAGGTTCAAAAAGCTTTGGGAAGGGCACGACGTTCAGTCGTGCCGTTGAGAGCAGCCAAGGATGCGGGCTTTAGCCCCTGAGGGCAGTGTCCCGGAAGTCCGGATGCACTCTTGAAACCAACGGCAGAGATTCCCCGGGTGGTGAGTTGATAACTAACCTTTTCTCCGTGCCTTCGTGCCTCTATGGTGAAATAACTCTTTAATGCTCGACCTCACGAAATACACCTGTCTGGGCGCAGCCTTGCGCGATGCTCTCGACCGCTTCTCAGGCGAGGTCTGCCTGATTGAAGCCGAACGCGACCGCGAGAAACTTCGCCTGACCTATTCCGATTTCAAGGAAATCGCCCTCCCGTTGGCTCGCGCACTTGAGGATGCCGACTTCGATCCCAACGACCGCGCTGCCATCATCATGACCAATCAGTCAAAGTGGCTGATTTCGGCATATGCAATCTTCTATTGTGGCGGGGTGTTGGTGCCCCTCGATTACAAACTTACCGCCGCCGAGCATTTGCAACTCCTCGACCACTCCAAGGCGAAGGTGCTGATCGTCGAGTACCACCTTTGGCGCGCGATCATGCAGGCCCCTGAGTTCCACACGATCGGCACCAAGATCGTTCTCGTCACCGAAGCCCCGCTGGGCACGGACCTCGCGGGAGCGTTCCGCTGGGAGGATTTCAAACGCAAAGGCCTTCCCGACTTCGTCATGCGCCAGAAAGAGGACGTCGCCTGCATCGTCTATTCCTCTGGCACGGGCGGCCGTCCCAAGGGTTGCGTGCTCACTCACGAGAATTATCTGGAGCAGTGCCGGGCGCTCACGGCGTGGTATCCGTTCTGGCCCGGGGTTCGCTATTTGAGTATTCTTCCCACCAATCACGCCATCGATTTCATGGTTGGGTTCGTTGGTCCCTTCGTGTGCGGCGCCTGCGTTGTGCACCTGCGCACGCTGCGCCCCGAGTTTGTGCGAGATGCCTTCGTGCGTTACAGGATTACCTACGTCTCGCTGGTCCCGATGATCCTCAAGAACCTCGAAAAAGGTTTGCGCGCCAAGTTCGATGAACTGCCTCCCTGGAAGCATGCGCTGCTGAATTCCATGATCTCGATCAACCGGCTTCTCACCCGCCGCCGGCCGAATGTAAAGCTCAGCCGCATGCTGCTGTCCAATATTCATCGCGGACTCGGCGGAGAGTTACTCGCCCTGATCACGGGTGGTGCATTCATGGAGCCATCCACGATGCAATTCTTCTACGACCTCGGCATTCCGGTGGTGAACGGATACGGCCTCACCGAAGCGGGCACAGCGCTCGCGCTGAACGACCTGAAGCCGTTTCGCGCCGACACCGTCGGCAAGCCGCTTCCCGGAGTCGAGTTGCGCATTCTGAATCCCGATGCAGAAGGCGTGGGAGAAGTCGCCGCGCGCAGCAAGACCGTCATGTCGCATTATCTCGACGATCCCGAGCTTACGCTCGAGACCATCGTCGATGGCTGGCTCCTCACCGGCGATTTGGGCCGTTTCGAGCGCCACGGTCATCTGCAACTGTTGGGCCGCAAGAAAAACATGATCGTCACCGAGGGCGGCAAGAACATTTACCCTGAGGACATCGAAATCGTATTCGATGGTTTGCCGGTGAAAGAATATGCCGTGTTCGCCGCCAACTACATTTGGCCGCAAAAAGAGCTGGGCCGCGAGGCGCTCGTGCTCATGCTGCGGTTGGAGCAGAATCAGAAATTCGACGGCAAGCTGCTCGAAGACATCTCGGCGCGCAATCGCCTCTTGCCTGACTTCAAGCGCGTCGCCGGATATTTGATTTGGGAGAACGATTTTCCCCGCACGGCTTCCATGAAGATCAAACGTCAGGTATTGGCTGAGGACATCGGCAAATCTTTAGAGCGGAAATCAATTGTGGGATTGTGACCGTCCGTCGCATGAAGGGCAGAGAAGTTCAGTCGCTTCGAAAGTGATTCGAAATCTTGGTGCAACATTATCTCGCGATCGTAAATCCGGCAGCTGGAGGCGGTAAGCGGGGCAAACTCCTCGCTCCTGCTCTCGAACGCTTGCGAGCTAGCGGCATCGAAGTGGACGTAGCGTCGACCTCCGCCGCCGGGCAGGCCACTGAGATCGCCCGCCAGGCTTACGGCCGCGGCCGTCGCAACTTTATTGCAGTCGGAGGAGACGGTACGGCCTACGAGGTCGTCAACGGACTATTCCCGCAGGCCGTCAGCGGCGAGCGCCCAACCCTCGCCTTCCTGCCTCTCGGAACCGGAAATTCTTTTCTGCGCGACTTCAGTCACGAAGGCGTCGAGCACGCCATGGCATCGCTCCTGGCAGGCCGCTGTCGTCCCTGCGACGTGCTCCGCCTGCGCCATGGCAGCGGGGTGATTCACTATATCAATTTGCTGAGCATGGGTTTCTCCGCCGACGTGGCCACTCTGCGAGCTCGCCATTTCAGCGCCTGGGGAGAGTTGGGATATATCGCTTCGATTTTTCTGACGCTGGCCCGTTTCAGGCGGCGTCCTTTCCCGGTGCGCGCTGACGAGGAAAAGGATTTCGATTCGCGTCCCTGTCTGTTCGTCACTTTCAGCAATAGCAAATTCACCGGCGGAACCATGATGATCGCTCCTCATGCCGACATCAACGACGGTCTCATCGAGTACGTCCGCTGGGGACCGATCGGCCGGCTGGGGCTGATCCGAAATCTTCCCGGTCTTTACGACGGCACTCATATTCAGCATCCCCTCGCCGAGCGCAAAGCCGTCCACCGCATCGAATTCAAATTAGACGGTCCGGTGGACGTGATGGTCGACGGCGAAGTGCTGAGCCTGCACTGCGAAGAACTCGACGTGCTGCCGGGAGCGTTGAACGTCGTCGCCTGAATCGCCATGATATAAGGTGAGCTATGCCGGAAGGGAAGCAGAAGAAGTCAGGGTCTCAGGGCAAGGGCGCGCCTCCGAAGAAAAGCAATCTGCTCGTCTATGCCTGCGTGCTGGTACTTTTCGCTGCCGCTTATCTCGCAGGCCGCTACTATCGGAATCACAAGTACGATTCCTTCGCCCAATGTCTCGCCGCCAAACAGGCCAAGATGTATGGGCTCTACTGGTGCCCGCATTGCGCCGACCAGAAGGCTATGTTCGGCGCTTCCTTCCACTACGTTCCTTATGTCGAATGCGCCATCAAAGGGTCTCCCAAGGAGTTGGCTCCAGCCTGCAAGGTCGCGGGCGTGACTCTGTTTCCGAGTTGGCAGTTCGGAATGGATCCGCCGCACGAAGGCGTTCTCTCTCTTCAGGCTCTCAGCCAGAAAACCGGGTGCAGCCTGCCGTGAATGGCTCTCCAGCCACCCATCGAATACTGTTCGCCCTGGTCGCCGTTCTATCTCTTGCAGGCATCGGTGATTCGGCGATTTCTCTTCAACGGCACTATGCGAAATCTGCGACCACCTATTGCGATTTCAGCCAACAATTCAGTTGCGACATTGTGAACCGCAGCGAGTATTCGGAAATTGCGGGCATCCCCGTCGGCGGCATCGGCGTCGCCGGCTATGCCGCATTGTTCGTGCTCTCGACATTCTGGAAGTCGCGAGCCGAAACGCCGTTCCGCCTTTTCGCCGCAGCGCTGGCGGGCTTGGCATTCGCGCTGTATCTGACCTATATCGAGGCGTACCAGTTGATGACGTGGTGCGTCCTGTGCCTGATCTCGCTCGCTCTGATCTGCCTCATCACCGTGCTTGCGGCGATCATAAAATTCGGAACTTCCAAAGCATGAGCTCTGCTGTCGTTGTATTCTGAACGTTAACTTTTTCCTGATGGAAGAAATCCAGAAAACTGAAAATCAGGCTCGAGCTCAAGTTCCGGGCATCATTCGCGCCGAATCGGCAACAGGTGATCTGCGCCTGCACGAATTTCCGAGCCGCGTATTCCACAACACGCGATTTCTCCGCCTCTGGCTGCCCCCGGGATACGATGATCCGGAAAATGCCGGCCGCCGCTATCCTGTCTTCTACTTGAACGATGGACAGAACCTGTTCGAGCCCGCGACGTCTTTCAACGGCGTCGAGTGGCAAGTCGACGAGACTAGCGACCGCCTGATTCGCGAAGGCATTGTGCCGCCGCTCATCGTCGTCGGCCTCGACAACGCCGGCAAAGACCGCATCCGCGAATACATGCCGTACCGCTCCCTGCAACCGGTGATCATGCGGGTGCAGGGAAGTCGTTATCCCGATTTTCTGATCAATGAAGTGATGCCGTTTGTGGCTCGAAATTACCGCGTCGCCTCTGGCCCGCAAAATACCGGGCTGGGCGGATCTTCTTTAGGTGCGCTGATCGCACTCTATACCGCGATCATTCGTCCCGGAATTTTCGGCCAACTGTTGCTGGAGAGCCCTTCACTGTGGGCGTCAAACCGGCAAATCATCAAACAGAGCCGCCCGGTCAAGAGTTGGCCAGAGCGGATCTTTCTAGCCATGGGGACAGCGGAAGCGGGCCGCGCCGATCGCGACCGCAGCATGGTTGACGATGTCCGGGAACTCGCAGCCATCCTGCGCCGCGCGGGATTGGACGATAAGCGCTTGCTCTTGAAGATTGACGAAGGTGCGTCTCACCACGAGTCGGCCTGGGCCCGTCGCTTCCCTGAGGCGCTCTCCTTCTTATTCGGCCGGCCGCGGTAATCCGCAGCCCTAGCGCGGTGCAATCGCGCTGGATTCCATGTGGGTGTCCGGGTTCGGTATAGCGTTCGAAGACAACCGCGCGATCACGAACACCAGAGCTACCATTGCCAAGACGGAAAGCTGAACGTGCGTATAGCGAGCGACGATCCCCAGCAAGGGCAGGGCATACACCAGGTAAAGCAGACTGCCCGCCGCCCGACGAACTTCGCTGCTCGACTGCTGCCCGGCCAGCCAGTCCGAGAGAATCAGAATTGCCGGAGCCAGAATCACCAGGTCATACACCGTGAGGTGCGGCGCCACCAACACGGTTGCCAACAGCAGCGCAGAATACCGCAGGGCGAGCGGCACTGACTGGCCGCGATTCCACAGTCGGATGGTCGCAACGAGAATGATCGCCGCACTCGCCCCGTAAAGCACCACCGACAGCGCCGGCCAGGGTACGATCATGGCCCAGAATGTCCGTAGACAGTGCGTCTGATACGGCTTCGGCTCAAGCCACGGCAAGAGCGCGCGCACGTGCCAAAGCGTGCCGAGCCAGCGACGGAATGGCTCCGTTCCGTAATAAATCATTCCGAGCGACAATTGTGCTGCGCAAGACACAGCCGCTCCAGCCAAGATCTTCCATGCCCCAATCGATACAAACACGATGGTCGCGGCTAGCCCTAGCTGTGGTTTGAAGATCAGACAGCCCAACGAAACTCCCGTCCAGAAGTCGAGCCGGTCGCGCATGCAAAAGAACATCAACGTGAAACAGCCCAAGGCAATGGCTGACGTTTGACCCCACGCGATCAAATTAAAGAAAGCCGGGAATGCCGTTGCGAGCAGAGCAACGGTCCCGCCGTGATCGCGCAGGTTTGGGCACGCCCGCCACACGGTGTAACAGCAGAACCCGTAAACCGTCGCGCTGAAGATCCACCAAACACTCAACGCCCATCCGTAAGAGAGGCCTGCGAGCGGCGCAAAGAAGATCGAAACCTGCGGCGGATACGACGGCAGATACCGTATGCCCGCCGCGTCCGGCACGCGTTGAGCCGCCAGCATAGCCTGCGCGTTCATGTCATATAAATCCGCGCCCCGACGCTCGGCCGCCAACGATCCCAGAGTATAGAGGTGCAGGAAATCGGTTCCCTTCAGGTTGCCGTTGCGATCGCGCAGCCCGGGAGTCGCGAGGGTCCACACATACAAACCCCACAGCACCACGCCAAGAAGAAGTCCGTGCGCGCGCAGCCGCTTCGGAGTGAGCCAGGTTTCGCTGCCGGATTTCATGGGCCGCCTCATCATATCGAAGCAGCGCCTGATTTTCTCGGCCCATTTAACCAGGACCCGTCAACCACCGAGACCGCTGCGTGATCCCGAGCCACCCCACCAGGAACGGAAATAGAAGCACCAGCACTGAAGGCAGCAGGGGGAGTCGGTTCTGTGAATCTATCTGGGGCGGATGCACCAGCAAAATCGCCTGTACGATCCACGGCCACGCCAGGAGTGCAGTTAATCCTAGGCGTCCCACGCGCGGCAGCTTGTTCCAATCGCGCAGCAGCAGGGCGATTGGCAGCAAGAGAAGTACTTGGTTGTACGGAGTCAACAACGGCATCACAAGTATGGTGGCGACGAAAAAGAATGCTAGCGATCCCGTAAACTCGCGCGAATCTGCCTCTGCCTTTCGAACTCGCCAGGCAAACGCGACCAAGGCGGTCAACGCCAGCACCGAAAGCGCTCCTCCGATCCAATTTCCAAGGATCAGCCGCACCGGGGACGTTGTCGGAAAATACTTTGCATACGCCGCCAAACCTGCAAGAAAGAAACGCGGCCAGCCTGGCAACAACCATTCCGCGCCACCCACTAGCACAGCCAACGAACCGCCGAATCCCGCTGCCAGCGGCCATCTTTTTCTCCAGTCTCCCAAACTCCAGAGCAGGAACCAGAGCAGCACCAGCGCCACCATCTGCGGCTTGACGGTAGAAATTGCCAGCAGAACGCCGGCAATGGCATACCTCTGGCGAGTCATACACCAACTGGCCAGAGCGATCGCAAACGCCACGAAGAGTCCCAATTGACGTAGCCGCAGTCCCTGCGCAATTTGCGGGCTGCTCAGAACCAGCATGACCATACCAGCGGCTGCCAGCCGGGGCGGATGCCAGTCCAGCACTCTCATCCACAACCACAGGCTGATCACGGTCACCGCTCCAAACAACACCGGCGCCCAACTCTGCAATTGTGCAAAGTCCCAGTGAACGCTCGGAGCCATCAGGAACACGACGTACAACGGATACACAAACCGCTGCTCGTCTATGATTTCGAGTTGAGGCTTGTCATAACTCTGTTCGATCGGCCGTCCGTAGAAAGCCATCTGAATCTCATGGCTAACCTCCGGTCCATACGGATTGCGGCCATTCAGCAGCAACTCGCGCGTGCCCACCCAGCGCGGATACAAATCCCCTAACTGCGCCTTGACCTGCCCCTGTTGCACATTCACGAAATTTTCCCAGGGGAGCAGAATGCGGTGCATATACGTCCAGCTGACTATGCTGGCCACGATGCCGGCAAGAAGCCACAACCACGCCCTCATGTTGGATCCTGTTCGCATTGCGTGGAAGTTGAGCGACAACAAAAAAGCCTCCGCCGTCACGATGCAGCGGAGGCCCATTTTATCGAGATTACTTGCTGGCCGCTTCCTTGACCCCGATCTCTTCGAAAAGGCCGGCGGCGATCTGAATCATCTCATCGTCTACCACCCGGTTCTTCAAGATGGCTTCCTTCAGCGGGATCGACACAATCCGGTTCGAGCGCAACGCCGCCATGCAGCCGAACTCGCCGCGATGCACCATATCGACCGCGCCCAGCCCATACCTGGTTGCCAGCACCCGGTCGAAAGCGCTGGGCGAACCGCCGCGCTGAATGTGTCCCAGCACCACCGCCCTCGTTTCAAACCCGGTGCGCTGCTCGATTTCGCGGGCCAGGAGGTTCGCAATCCCGCCCAGCTTGGCGTGGCCAAATTCATCTTTCCCCATGTCCTGCACAACCGGCGCACCCGCGCCGGTCGAAAACTTGGCACCTTCTGCCACCACGACAATCGAAAAATAACGTCCGCGTTCGTGGCGCTGCCGAATCGAGTCGGCTACCTTGTCGACATTGAATGGCCGCTCCGGAATCAGAATCGCATCCGCCCCGCCCGCAATTCCGCTGTACAGCGCAATCCACCCCGCATCGCGGCCCATCACCTCGACCACCATCACGCGGTTGTGCGCTTCGGCAGTCGTGTGCACCCGATCGATCGCCTCGCAGACCACATTGCAGGCCGTGTCAAATCCAAACGTGTAGTCGGTTCCACCCAGATCGTTGTCAATGGTTTTTGGCACACCCACCACTTTCACGCCCTTTTCAAATAGCTTTTCGGCCACGGACAAGGTATCGTCGCCCCCAATCGCGATCAGCGCGTCGATCTTGTGCGCTGCAATCGTGGCCATGCAGCGATCGAAACCATCCGGACGCTTTGACGGATTCGTCCGCGACGTGCGCAGAATAGTTCCCCCACGGGGAAGAATGCCGCTGACGGCATCCAGATCGAGTTCCATGCTCTGGTTTTCGATCAGCCCGCGCCAGCCCTCCATGAAGCCCACGATTTCATCGTGATAATGGAAGATTCCTTTGCGCACCACGGCCCGAATCACCGCATTCAATCCAGGACAATCCCCTCCACCCGTTAATATCCCAATTCGCATCGTGTGCTCCTTGTTAAGTTCAGGCTGGCATCCTCGAAATGCACCCGGGTGCAGGGGTACGACGAAATGGCCCAATCCGCGGGGGTGACAATCGCTCGGAACAGATAGAGTAACACTAAACTTATTGGCGCTATGTGGAGCGGGCACTCCTGCCCGCTTTGCCTGCGGTGGCAAGCCCTAGCGAGCAGGAGTGCCCGCTCCACATAATCTAAAACGCTGGAGTATTCACAAATAGTTCCGGTTGCACCTTTCTTGTCTTGCGCACTCATATTGGCGTTGCGCTTGTTCCTCAGATTCGCCACAATGCTCGACGGACGTGAACAAAGTCTTGTCGACTTTCGCCGGAACCTTCACCATCGCCATGACGATTCCGATCGCGGTCGGCATGGGAATTTATCTCCGCCGCATCATCGAGGAGAGAGCATGAAGCGTCTGGCCCACGCCGTCCCCATCGCGCTCGAGATGCTTCGCGAGATTTTCGACGAAGCCCCCTATGCCCGCTATCTGCAGCGCCAGAAGATGTCATCCTCGCCGCACGCCTATGACTCTTTCTTGCAAGAGAAGGAAGCCGCGGCTGCCAAGCGCATTGGCTGTTGTTAACGGGGAAGCGAAATCAGCACTAAGGATAGGCAATTATCCTTAGCCACGAATTTCCTCAGCGATCTCTGCGGCATTTCTCTGCGTCCGCTGCGGTTAAAGCTTTTCGCGGGAGTAATGCAGAGAATGCCGGCACGGTCATGTTTCCCATTTCACTTCTCTCGCTCACAAGAGCTTGGTCGCTTTCGCTCTCCGCGATACACTGCATGCAATGCGAGTTTTGGGAATTGATTGCGGTGGAGAATATACCGGCTATGGCGTCGTCGAGATGTACTCCTCGGGAAAGCTCTGCTGCCTGACTTGCGGCGCGATTAAGCTTTCTGCTCGCGATCCGTTGCCGCGTCGACTGTCTCGCATCTTTACGCAACTCGGCGAACTCATCGCTGAGCATCAACCCAACGAAGTCGCCATCGAAGACGTCTTCTACGCGCTTAATGTGAAATCCGCTCTCAAGCTCGGACAGGTTCGCGGCGTCGCCATGCTGGCCGCTGCGGTGGCTGGGCTCGATGTCGCCGAGTACTCGCCCCTCACCATCAAGTCATCGGTGGTCGGATATGGCCGCGCCGAGAAGCAGCAGGTTCAGCACATGGTGACCCACCTGCTCGCATTACCGTATCCTCCCGAGCCCATGGACGCTTCCGACGCCCTCGCCATAGCCATCTGCCATCTGCATACCGCCGGAACCCTCACCCGGCAACGCGCCATCGCCCGCTAGCGTCCAACACCCTCTTCATTTTTGGCATAATCTTTAATTTGCAGTTTTAGCTGAGGCTCAGCCCACGCCAATGAATCAGAGCCCGAAAAGTGCCAGCGCGACGGCCGCGCGCCTTCCAGCCGGTCAGCTTGTGATCCGCGTTTTTCCCGCCCTGGTTTTCGCCTGTTTTCTTTGCCTTCCAGCCCGCGCCGCCGACTCTGCCACGGTTACCTTCACCTTCGATTTTCCTAACTCCACTCCCGAGCACTATTCCATCACCGTGGAAAACAATGGCCACGCCCACTACGAGTCTGTCGGAAAGATCTCCGACGACTCTGACGACCGCGAGACTTATCAGACCGACTTTGAGTTTTCCGACGCAACCCGCGTCCGAATCTTCGACTTAGCCGCGCATGCCCGATATTTCTCCGGGAAAATCGACTCCGGCAACAAAAAGCTCGCCTTTACCGGATCCAAGAAGCTCTCGTATCGCGACGCCCAGCGCAATTTATCAGCCGAGTACAATTTCCCCTCCCTCCCGGCCGTGCAGCAGCTCACTACGCTGTTTCAAAGCCTCAGTGCCACCTTGGAATATGGCCACCGGCTCGCCTATTTTCATCGCTTTCAGAAGCTGGCCCTCGATGACGAACTCAAGCAGATGGAAGATCAAGCCCGCAGCGGCGAAATCATTGAATTGCAAACCGTAAAGCCAATCCTGCAGCAGATTTACGACGACGAGACCGTTATGAACATCGACCGCGCCCGGGCTCTCCGAATCATCGACATGGTTCCCTCCCCCACCGCCGGCAAATAGCGCCCCGGCCCCTTTTCCTCCTTGGAACCCGGCTGGAGCGCTGTCTGCCGCCAGACGGCATAATTTTTTACAAACCTCCTTTACGAAAACATGCTCTAATGGAATACACACCAGGGGGTTGATATGCTCACTCCTACCCAACACAAGTCCACTCTGATTCTCACTCTCCTTGCTTGCGCCCTTGTCACCCTGCCCGCTTTCGCCGAATCGCAAGCGCGCATCGTTCGCCTCAGCGACGTTCATGGCCTGGTTCAAATCAACAAGAACACGGGTCTGGGTTTCGAGAATGCCTTCGCCAATCTTCCGATCACCCAAGGCACGCAGCTGCGCACTTCCTCGACTGGCCGCGCCGAAATTGAATTCGAGGACGGCAGCTCAATGCGTCTCGCTCCAGATACCAGTATCGAGTTCAGCCGCCTCGGACTCAGCGATTCCGGTAAACGCATTTCCCAGGTCCAACTCGTGCAAGGTTTGGCCTACGTCGATTGGCTGGGTAAGGATGACTTTAGTCTGAATTTCTCCCGCGAGTCTCTCTCCCTCGACCACGCCGCGCACTTCCGCATCGACGCCACGCCGCAGGCCGCCGATCTCGCCGTTTTCAAAGGCGATGTCAACGTAGATGGCCCTTCCGGAAAGCTGGTCGTGGAAAAGAAGAAAACGGCAACGTTCAATGCCGAAGATGACGACAAGTACACCATGGCCAACAAAATCCCGGAATCCCCCTTCGACTCGTGGGATAAGGACGCTACCGGGTACCACGACCAGTACGCCAAGAACAACCAGTCCCAATCCCCCTATGGATATGGGTTGAGTGACCTCAACTACTACGGCTCCTTCAGCAACGTCCCCGGCTACGGCATGATGTGGCAGCCGTTCTTTACCGGCGTTGGTTGGGATCCCTTCATGGACGGCGCCTGGAGCTTCTACCCGGGCTATGGCTACATGTTTGCCTCGGCCTACCCCTGGGGATGGATGCCGTACCGCTACGGCAACTGGATGTTTCTGCAGGGCATGGGCTGGATGTGGCAGCCGGGTGGCTGGAATAGTTGGATGCCCATCCCGCGCTACACCGCGACCAACTTAGCCCACGTGACGCCCCTGGTCGCTCCTGCGAGTGGAGCTGGAAGAACCGTTCTGGTCGGTCGGGCCGCCTCTTCGGCTGCGCCCCTGATCTTATCTCGCATGACCGTAAATGCCAGCTCGGCGGGCATGGGGATTCCACGTGGTTCCCTCGACAATCTCAAGGGCTTAAATCACGAAGTCGCCAAGCATGGCTTCGCCGAGGTGCGCCCAATGCCGCAATTCTCCGCGAGTTCTCCCAGTCGAGCCGCTGGCTTTGGCGAATCGCGTAGCTCCATGGCTGGCTCGTCGATGGGAATGGGACACGCTTCAGCCGCATCTTCTGGACACTCCGCCGGCGGAGTCGCCAGCGGATCCCACAAGTAGAATTGATTTCGACCTTTGAGCAATTCACCGGGCTTCACGCAAGTGAAGCCCGCGCTATTTGGAACGGTCCCAAGTCACACAACAACAACCCCCGCATAGCCCACGACCATATCCCTATTGCCCGATACGTCTCCTGAGGTCGCGTACTTCACCAGTTCCGCCGATCTCGCTCCCAATTCCCGCGCCGCCGTGATCATCGCAACCGCCGGACCGAATCCACACATGCTGATGTTCTGCTGTGTGATCACGTCGAAAAGTCCACGCGCATCCAAGGTCAGGATCCGCTCGATCGCCCGATGATCCTTTGCCCGGGTTATGGCATCCGCCTCGTAATGATTCATGTCGCTCGAGGCCACAATCAGCACCGGATCTCCCTGCCGGGCGATAACCTGAGCCAAGGCTCGTCCCAGCTGTTCCAGAATCTCGAACCTCCCCGTCCCCAGAGCGATCGGAACGAACGTCAACTGCGGCTGGCGTAGCTGTAGAAACGGGAGCTCCACTTCCGCGGCATGTTCCGCGCGATGAGCAGCCGAATCTTCTTCGAGAGCAGGGAACTGCTGCTTCAGAGACTCGGCCAGCCCGGTATCGATGGAAACCTCACCCAGCGGCGTCTCCCAACTGCCCCGGCTCATGATCGCGAGCGCGCGGCCCATGCCCGTGTGGTTGGGGCACATCACAATACAGCGGCGCGGAATCTCGATGCGCGCAAATACCGCTCCTGCCACGTGACCGGAGTACATATACCCGGCATGCGGAGCGATGCAGCCGATCGCGCGCAATCGGGTTTCGTTGGCTGATTCCGGGGAACAGAGATACGCGCCGGCTTCGGCTCGCAGGTCGTGATCGCTACCGGGATAAAATTTCCCGGCGACCGCGGGATGACGCACCACCGTACTCGCCATGGCCCCTCCTTCGCCCAAAGCGGGACCAACTGCGATAATGCTAAGTCTCGCTGCTCAATTTGTGCAAGGCGCGAAAGACCGCCGCACTTTTTTCCAGACTCAGCGTCTCCGCACGGGCCGTGGGTTTTACGTTGGCCTCGGCGAGCGCCCGCTTCAGCGTGGCATCTTCGTACCGCCCCTTCAGATTGTTCCACAACGTTTTCCGCTTCTGTCCAAACGACAGCCGCAAAAAGTCGATGAACCCGTCCCCGGCCACTCCCAGCTTTTCCTGCTGCGGATCCATGGCCAGCCGCAACACAGTGGAATGCACCTTCGGCGGAGGCGTAAAGGCTCCCGGAGGCAACGTGAATAGCTTCTCGACGCGCGCATGCAGTTGCGCCGTCGCCGAGAGCACCCCGTAATCACGCCCGCCCGGCTCGGCGGCAATCCGGTCTGCCACTTCCTTCTGCACCATGATCACGATGCTCTCGAAATATTTTGAGAACTCGAATAACCGCAACAGAATGTCGGACGTGATGTAGTAGGGAAGATTGCCCACAACTTTGACGGGCTCCGGCTTCAACTCGATCCCGGGGCGGCCCAGCCCCGGCTTCGGTCCAAACAGCGAATTGAAGTCAATCGCTAGAATGTCTGCTTCCAGTACCTCAACATTGCGTGCCATGCCGAACTTCAGCCGCAGTTGAGCCGTCAGTACTCGGTCCAGTTCCACCGCGATCAACCGCCGCGCCCGCCTGGCCAAAACGGAAGTGAGGATACCTTTTCCCGGCCCGATTTCGAGCACTGTACTCTGGGTGACATCCCCCAGAGCATCCACAATGCGCGCGGCCGCGTCTTCGCTGTTCAGGAAATGCTGTCCCAATTTAGGCTTACTTCGCGGACGTTGTGCAGATACGACCTTTGGCACGTTGACCCTCAACCCCTCGGGAAGTAGACTTTCAAGTCGGCCCTCGCATCTTAAACTTTCGGACCGGTCCCCTGGTTACATTCATCATAACGTGGGCCGCAAAAACTCGCCCGCCGCTGGAGGTTCGCACTCATGAATATCGCATTCGTCGCTTCGGAGGGAGTTCCATTTTCCAAAACTGGTGGGCTCGCTGACGTGGTGGGCGCGCTGCCTCGCGCCCTAGCCGCCTTAGGCCATCAAGTCACCGTATACCTGCCGCGCTACCGTCAAACCAAGCTCACCGATCCCGCCGTCGTGGTCCGCAGTGTCACCGTTCCGTTCGATGATCAATACCGCTTCGCCTCGGTCGTTTCCGGCGGCAGCCAGAATGGCGTGCGCTTTTATTTCGTCGAATATCCCCAGTACTTCGATCGTGAAGCTCTCTACGGCACGCCGGCCGGCGACTATCCCGATAATGCCGAGCGCTTCGCCCTGTTCTCTCGCACCGTGCTCGAAGCTTCCAAGATTCTCGGTGTGCCGCAGATTTTCCACTGCCATGACTGGCAATCGGCGCTGGTCCCGGTGCTTCTGCGCACCATCTATGATGAGGACCCCGCCTTCCGCGACGTGGGTACCGTCTTCACCATCCACAACATCGGCTATCAAGGGTTGTTCCCTCCCGACACTCTGCCGCTCCTCATGCTTCCCTGGGATCTGTTCACCATGTCGAAGATGGAATTTTTCGGCCAGGTGAATTTTCTGAAAGGCGCTCTCACCTACTCCGACTTCATCACCACGGTCAGCAAGAAGTACAGTCAGGAAATTCAAACTGCCGAATACGGGTTCGGCCTCGAAGGAGTTTTGCGCGACCGCGCCGCCACGGTCACTGGCATTTTGAACGGCGTCGACTACGACGAATGGAGTCCCCAGACCGACAAGTTCACGACCGCCAAATATTCTCCGCAGGATCTTTCCGGCAAAGCCAAAGACAAGCAGGATCTCCTCGCTGCCTACGGCATGGCCAAGGCCGATCCCAAACTTCCCGTGATCGGCATCGTTTCGCGCTTCGCCGCCCAGAAAGGCTTCGATCTCATCGCGCAAGTCGCCGACCGCCTCGCCCGCGAGGAAATGATCATCGTGGCTCTGGGCGCGGGCGACAAAACGTATGAAGAAATGTTCCAGCGCCTTGCCAAGCAATTTCCCAACAAAATCGCCGTCAAAGTCGCCTACGACAATGCCATCGCCCACAAGATCGAAGCCGGCGCTGACATGTTTCTCATGCCCTCGCGCTACGAACCTTGCGGCCTCAACCAGATCTACAGCCTCAAGTACGGCACCGTGCCAATCGTCCGCGCGACCGGCGGCCTCGACGACACCATCGAGCCCTGGGACGCCCGCACCGGCAAAGGTACGGGCTTCAAGTTCACCGAATACAACGGCGAATCGCTGCTCCTGACCATTAAGCAGGCGTTAACCGCCTACCGTGACCAGACGTCGTGGCAAGTCCTGATGCGCAACGGTATGAACAAAGATTTTTCCTGGACTGCCTCCGCCCGCGAATACGGCAAAGTTTACGAACGCGTGAAGCAGATGCGCGCCCAGCCAGCCTCAGAAAAAGTCGTTGCCGTATAGCCCCGACCGCCTGTCATCCTGAGCGCAGCCGGGCTTCACGAAAGTGAAGCCCGGCGCAGTCGAAGGATCCCTACCCCGATTACGTATGCCAGGGTTAGCCCGAGCGCCCCATACACCGCCGCGTTCATCGGAGCAAGCAGGAAAAGGACGGCCACGAGCGAGGGATCGAAGGTCATCTTCACGAAATACAGCGGACACAACGCCAGCATGAATTGGGGATCGAGATCCCAGCGATGCGGAGCGAGATAAGCGACCAACGCCACAAGATAGGAAATCGCAGCGAAGCCGCCCAGCACCTTGAGTGGCGCTGAAAACAACCGCTCATCGTCCCGATCTCGTTTGCATGCTTTCGCGATCCACGAACGAGGCATCAACCCGACCACTACGCTGAAACCGCCCACCAGTCCCAGCGCCACCGCAAATATGACCCATTCGCTCTGAACCGGCAGCTCGGCGCCCCGCAGCATCACGTAAGGAACGCCGGTGAAAAGCGAGACCAGCCCGCAAAGAAGAAACGCGATGCGAGATGTAACCCTGATAGCGCGTCCGGACATGAAGCGGATTCTAACAGCGGCTCCCAAGGTTGAGCACATCAGGTTGAGCACACCTGATTGCGCCCACATCCCCGGTGCAGCAGCCGGCTGCTAAAATTCCCCCAGGCATGTCCGCCGTCCCCAATCGCGCTTTCCTCCGCACCATCTTCCACGTAGATATGGACGCCTTCTTCGTCTCCGTGGAAGAACTCTACGATCCCAGCCTGAAAGGCAAAGCCGTGGTCGTCGGCGGACAGCGCGACGAGCGCGGCGTCGTCTCCGCCGCCTCCTACGAAGCGCGCAAGTTTGGAGTCCACTCCGCAATGCCGCTCCGCACCGCCGCCAAGCATTGTCCGCACGCCATCTTTGTCGACGGACATCCCGAGCGCTACCGTGAGTGCTCCGAAAAAGTCTACAAAGTTCTCGGCACGTTCTCGCCGCAAATTGAAATGGCTTCCATCGACGAAGCCTACCTCGACATGACCGGAACCGAGCGCCTGCACGGGCCCGCGCTCAAAGCCGCGCACCATCTCCACCAGCGCATGAAAGTGGAAACCGGCCTGAACTGTTCTGTAGGAATCGGAACCTCGCGCCTGATCGCAAAAGTGTGCTCCGGCCAGGCCAAGCCCAACGGCGTCCTCTGGATCGTTCCCGGAGAAGAAGCGAAGTTTCTCGCCCCGCTCGATGTCCGCGAAATTCCCGGCGTCGGCAAAGTGATGGAGACTCACCTGCACGCGCTCGGCATCAAGAAAGTCGGAGACCTCGCCAAACTCGAGGACGGCGAACTCGAAGATCGCTTCGGGAAATGGGGACTTGCCTTAGCCGGCAAGTCCCGCGGCGAAGATGCTGGAGGATGGTTCGATGCCGAAGTGGGCGCCGATCTCGACGCCAAATCGATCAGCCACGAGCATACCTACAACGAAGACACGTCCGATCAGGCCCAGCTCGAATCCACCCTGATGCGCCTCTCTGAAATGGTCGGACGGCGCCTGCGCGAATCCAACTTCCACGCCCGCACGGTCCAACTCAAACTGCGCTACAAAGATTTCACGACCATCACCCGCGCCCACACGCTTCCGAGCCCGACTCAACTTGATACGGAAATCTTCCAGCAGATTCGCGCGCTGTTCCGGAAAAATTGGAAGAAAGGAATGCAGGTCCGGCTGCTGGGGGTGCAGGCGTCCTCCTTCGGTTCGCAGCCCGCGCAAATCAACTTGCTTGAAGGAAATCGCCAACAGCGCTGGAAAGATGCGCTGGCCGCCGCCGACAAGCTCCGCGACCGCTTTGGCGAATCGACCGTAGGTCTGGCCGCCGGCCTGAAGGGAAGCTTCCGCGAGCGCACTCACGAAAATCCAGCCGGTCACCCCGGTAAAGGCAAACCCAAGCCTCCCGAGTAGTTCTCAGCGCGTCATACTTAGTGTAGTGCGTCAAACAGGTCGACACTTATAGGTCGCCGGCTTCCCCTGTGATCCTCCGTGCACTCTGTGGTTGAAGCCCTTGACCTCCTCGCAGGTCACCGCGGATCACGCGGATCGAGGCGCAATAGTTAACGATCTATTTCCGACGCACTACGCTAGCTTGTCATCCTGAGCGAAGCGAAGGACCTCTGCACTGCAGCTCATAGCCCCTCGCCCTCTTGTCGGGTAATTTGAACCAGCGAAGACTGCTCTCCCACAAAACGAATACCGCGCCACCGATCCGCCGACTCCCCATCCCCACGCAACTTCCTGACCGCCGATCCCACCGCCAGCGAACCACGCACCATGTGCCCAACTTTCAACGGCCCCGCCATTCTGACATCCCGAATCCAGTGGAGCGCGCTGCTGATGCTGCATCCGCACTGGCTGCAATCCGGAGTTCCCCCGAAAACACACGGCTCTACATGCGTCCGCAAGTCTGCGGAATAATTCATCGACATCTTGGAGAACAGGCAATCTTCTGGGCTCTTTGGAGGATTCACAAACGCCCGCGCCATCCCTTCCGGCAACAGCAGCTTCGGATAAGTTTTGCGTAGTCGCGGTAACTCGGCGGCAATCCGCTCGCGGTCCTCCGCCGTCAGCCGTTCCGCACTTTCCTCACCCACCTGCGGACTGTAAAGGCTGACCCAGATGTGGTCCACTTCCTCCCGCGCATTCCAGAACGCGACATACTCTTCCAGATACGAACTGCGCGACAGCATGGGCCGCGTAATCACCCAATGCACATTGATCGAGCGCCCTTCCACGTTCTTCAGAATGCGCTCGTACGTGGCCGGCTTGCGCCGCTCGTCGTGATGTTCGTGGAGTCCATCAACCGAAACCGCCACGCGCAAGCGGGGAATTTGCATCCATTCGTGCGGGATCGCGATCACTCCGCTGGTCACCACCATCGAGAACACGCCCAGTTCGCTCAATGCCGGAAGAATGCGGCTCAGCTCTCGATGCCGGACCATCGGCTCGCCCCCGACCAACGAGACGTGCAGCGGCTTGTGACGCCGTACCAGGTCGAGCACACCATCCACCAGCGAATCTCCCCGCAGATCGCTCAACTGTCGCAGCGTGGTTTCTCCGCCAAGATGATTCTCGCCGTAGGCGTAACACCCCGGGCAACTGAGAGGACACTCGCGCGTAATCTCAATCGACATCATCGGAACATGACCGTTGAGGACGCGCCACCACGCCGACGCCAGGTCGCGTGGCTTCAGGCTGGAAGCAAGTTGTACAGCTGACATATATGAGCCTTGGATGCGCCATCTCCCGGTGAGGTTACTCAATTTTGGGCGTCGTTCAGGGACCACGACCGCACCCAAATTCAGGAATGTAAAACGTTCGGTTGAGTAATATCTCCAGTCAGCCCGGGTGACGAGTGATCTCGAAATAAAGGGTGAGAACTAAAACATAACGCTTCACTCAGCGGAAGACGTCTTGCTTAGCGACACCGACTAAAGCGTTCAGACAAACGAAGGCCGGGTATCCCGGAAGGGTTTCCGGATCCCGGCCTTGTCTTCGTTCAACTTGGAATGTCATCCTGCCCGAAGAGCGGAGACGCATCTTCGCACAGGATGACAGCGCTAACGTCGTGTAATTCCTAGTTCCCCGTATTTGAGTTATTGGCGGCAGTGGTGGGCGCAGCTGCGGCGTTCGCACCATACCGGTTCAGGCGTGGGAAGAACGGCGTGACCTCAAACGGCATTTTGTCCCGCGCCGAGGTGATGGCGACCGGAGCCGTCTTCACCATTTCCGCCTTGTCGTCCCACGGATTGATTTTCACGCGGCCGCCCAGAGGCAGAGCGGCGATCTGATCGAGCTTCGCGTTGTCGAGTGCCGGACCCTGGCTTTCCAGAGCCGACAGCCGTGTTACCCTTCCGCCTTCAGCCAGCGGGTTGCCCAGATGCGTCGTCAACAACGCATTGAGTTGCGGAGCCCGCGCCTGCAGCGCCTTCAGGAACAAGCCCACGCTGTCGAGCTTCTGCGCGTATGGCGAGTTCTTCAGGAATTCGATGGCCTTCTTGTCCGCCGCTTGTTCTTCCTCCGGAATATGGCGGAAGCCCAGGTTCTGGTAGGTGCCTTCATCGGAGAACAGCATGCGGTCGTTGAAAGCGTACTTCGAGCCCAGGTTGTGGCCGAGCACGATGTGCGCCAGCTCATGAGCCAGAACGGCGGCCAGGCTGGCCTCGTCCGGCAGCACGTCCACCAGCCCGCGGCTGATCACGATCGTGTTGCCCACGCTGAACGTTTCCAGAGGAGCCGTCAGCAGCACGCGCGTGCGCACCGGCCGCGGCAGATCGATGTTGTTGGTGACTTCCAGGTTGTTGACCACAGTCTGCAGAATGCGGTCCACGTCGCCTTCCGGTGCCAGCAAGCCCGCGTTCGTCAGGCGCTCGACTACGTTATCTTCCGCCTGCTGTTGCCAGGCGCGTTCCGCTTGCAGCGGAGAAGCATCCTGCGCCGTCGCGCTTTCATCGGTCACGCTATCCACGCGGATCTGCGTCAACTCATCGTCCTTGCCGCCCTTCTTCAAGTCGTATCCCCAGATGCGGGTCTGCGCCTTGAAGGCCATCTTGTTCTTGACGCCCGCGCTGAAGTCGCCTTCTTCGCTGTAGATAAACGAAGGCACCCAGTAGCCGGGAATCAGGTTCAAACGCCAGCTATCCATGTGGAAGAAATACGAATTGCGCGGCGCCGGATAATACGTGCCGTTTAGGCGCACGATGTTGAAGCCCTGGTCTTCCACCCATATGCGGCCCAGAAAGCGTCCGCGGCCGGAACCCTTCTTTGGCGTCACGTCAAACACCAGACAGCGCACGTCGCCCAGGAACTCGCGGCGCGCGTAGCGGAAGTTATAGTGCTCGCGGTCAAAATCCGTGCGGTCGGCGTAGACCATCCACGAAAAACCAAGCGGCTGGTACTGCACCTTATAGAGCTTCTGGAAGCCGCCCAGCAGCCGCGCCTGCATGCTCTTCTCTTCTTCTTTCAGATAATCTTTGCGATCGATGTCCTCACCCATGTCCATGCGGCCCAGGAAATAGTGGTCGCCGCTGGGAACCGCGCCGAGTTGCGCATCGGCGGTTAGATTCTGCAGATACGTTTCCACCACCGGAGTGCGCGTCTGCAGCATCTTGATCAGGCCGTGCTCGCGCTCGATGAACAGGTTCACGACCTGGTCCATCGTGGTCGGAGCGGGCGCCGGGGCCGGCTGTGCCGGGGATGCTTGCTGGGCGTCTGTGGTGGCTGGCTGCGCAGACTGCGCCGGCGCACTTGTTGCCGGAGTCGGCGCGGGCGTGGCTGGCGCACTCTGCGTTACATCCACTGCGGGTGGTTGCGTCGAAGGTTGCGAATCCGCCGCTTGCTGTGCGGCCGCGCTGAACGATGCCAGCAGCGTTGCTGTGACGATCCAATTCGTAGTGCGCATGACTCTTTCTCCAGGTCTTTCCGACCCCTATCGTTTTCTATCGACTGCCCAACTGCCAGACTTGCTTCGCCAAACTCTTAGTACGCCAACTGGAACGTAACGTGAACGACCGCCGTCGAATCCACCGGCGTGCCGAATCGTAATGCCGGCTTGAAGCGGATCTTGTTGGCGGCTGCGACCGCCGCCTCATCCAGACCATGCCCCAGACCGCGTACCACGCGATTCACATGCAGCGATCCATTCGCCGAGAAATTCACTTCCAGCAATACTTCGCCTTCCAGCTTCAGATCGCGTGCCTCCTGCGTGTACACCGGATTCGGCTTGTACGTGATTTCCACCGGCGTGGTCGCGGGCCCAGTGTCAGCTTGTGCAATTTTCGGTCCCTGATGTACGACCTGCTCCGATCCAAAACCGCCCGTCGCTACGCCTTTGCCGTTGCTGCGCCCGTCGCCTTTGCCGCCGTTGGCAATGCCGTTGCCGAAGTCCGCGCTGGCCACCGTTCCCTTGATTCCCTTGGCGCCACCCGATCCGTTGCCTTGTCCCGCTCCCGCCGGCATATCAAACGATCCGGTGGGGGCCGCGTACAATTTCGCTCCCTGCTTACCGGTGCCCTTCAATCCGTTAGGATCGCCGAATCCTCCGGTCTGCACTTTCTCTACCGCCGCATTCACCGTCGGAGCCTTAGAGCTGCCTTCGTTGAAGTCCCCGGTATGTACCAGTTGCGGACGAGCGCCACCCACTGCCAGCTTCAGTTGCGGAGGCGCAAAATTGTTAACCACAACTTTCGGCGCTTCAACCGGCTGCGGTGCTTCCCGCCGCACTTCTTTTGGCATGACCAGCTTCGGCTGCTCGAAAACCGGCAGCTTCACCGCGGGCAGCAAATGCGGCTTGACCTCCGTGACCACCTTCACCGGTGCCGGTTCCGGACGAAGGGATGGCATCGGAATCAGTTCGGTCACGTGGTACTCACGCATTTGCAGTCGCTCTGGCATAAATACCCCGAGGCTGATTACGATAAGCAGCACCAACGCGACCAATCCATATGCCGTCGCGATTGCCCGCTTGTTGAGCTTGCGTTCGGGCAGTAATCCGAGCTGAAATCCGCGGTAAGCCGTCGCCATGCACTATCACTCCAAGTTTGGAGCCCGGTTGGGGAGCCGCCCCGGGACTGGAGATTTAAAAATACGAGAGTTAGGACAGGGGGTAAACGTGTCCACGGCTCTTGTCCTTAGGTAACCGACGAAGTGCTCTTTTGGGAAACCCGCCCAAAACGGGCACTGGGCACCCGTCTTGGCTGGATTGTCCCCGCCGCCAGCGGACGAAACACGGCCAAAACAAGGGAGGTATGAGGCGAGCCACCGAAGATACCCGCAAACAACCGTAGTACGTCCCGCAATCGCGGAAGAGAACCGTGCAACCGCCGAAATCGCGGAGAAAGCCCGCAGAGATCGCAGAGGCTTCCACGGTAACAAGAACGAGCATTTCTCAGCGATCTCAGCGGTCGTTCTCAGCGATCTCAGCGGTTAAGTTGTTTGGTGTCGTTTCGGGAAAGTCCTAGCATTTATTTCGTGCCAGGAATCTTCCAGCACCGATGCGAGCCTTAGAGTGTGTCCAGAGGTGCAGAATGCCGGACCCACACACGACGGGGCGCATCATCGAAGCCGCCATCAAAATTCATCGCAAACTCGGCCCAGGACTTCTCGAGTCCGCCTACGAAGCCTGCCTGGCCTATGAACTCGAGCACGTTGGACTTCAGGTGCAGCGCCAGAAGGCGGTCCCACTCGTGTACAACACGGTCAAACTCGAGTGCGGATTTCGAGCTGACCTGCTCGTCGAGCGCGAAGTAGTCGTTGAGATCAAGTGCAAAGAGGCGATTCATCCTGTGGATCAGGCCCAGCTTCTTTCCTATCTCCGGCTGTTAGATCTGCGGGTCGGACTCCTCATCAACTTTCATGTTCTTATGCTCAAGGACGGGATTAAGCGGATGGTGAACAACTATCACGACGTGCCATGGGACCTTACGCTGGACGAGGAAAGCCTTTACCGCTGAGATCGCAGAGAACGACCGCAGAGGACGCTGAGAAAATTGCAAAGAACGCCACGGGTCATCGCAGGCCAGGTGGATTAGCTTTTCTCAGCGTTCTCCGCGGCCGTTCTCAGCGATCTCAGCGGTTAAAGGTTTGAAGCCAGAAGCGAAGAGAACGCTGCACATCCATCCCACGAGGAAGGTGACAGAGGTCCCGATCAGAACCCACCATGTCCATGGAACGGACGTCCCAAGCCATAGATACAATTCGATTCCGAATCCGCAGATCATTCCAACCATCGTACCCAATTGATTCGCACGCCGTGTCAGGGTGCCGAGCAGAAACGCGCCGAGCAGAGCGCCGTAGGCAACGGACGCGATCTGCAGTCCGACCTCCACCACGCGTCCCACTTTATGCAAGGCGATTACCGCCAGCGCGAATAGCACCAGCGCCCATCCCAGCGTGGCCAGGCGGGAAAGGCGCATTTTCGTTTTCTCATCAGACTGCGGCCGCACTCGGGCATAAAAATCCATGATCGCGCTCGAAGAGAGGGAATTGAGCGCCGCGCTCAGGTTCGACATGGCCGCCGCCAGGATCGCCGCGATCAATAACCCGGATATTCCATGCGGCATGCGTGACACAATGAACGTCGGATAGATCCGGTCCGGCCTGCCGAACGCCGCTGAAGGTACGCGGTAGTATGTCCAGAGCATGATGCCGACAGTCAGAAACAGCGCGAACTGGAACATAATCGCCACCCCGCTGGTCAGCAGTGCGGTCACCGATTGTTTCTGGCTGCGGGCTGCCAGCAAACGCTGCACGATCAGTTGATCGGTGCCGTGGCTGGCCGTGGTGAAAAATGTCCCGCCGATCACTCCCGCCCAGAACGTGTAAGGTTTCCAAAGGTTGGTGCTGAAGTCGAACACTTGCAGCTTGCCTGCACTCGCAGCAGCCGAGTGAATCGCGCTCCATCCGCCGGGAACCAGGTGGACAATCGTCGTTAGCCCCACCAGCGTGCCGCCGACATAAATAACCGTCTGTACCACGTCGGTCCAGATCACGGCCGCCAGTCCGCCTTCAAACGTATAGATGAGCGTCAAAGCGGTGATGATTGCAATCGAGGCAATCTGTCCCGTCCCCAGCGCGATCGATACCACAATCGATACGGCATAGACGCGCACGCCTTCGGCGGCGGCCCGGGTGAGGAGGAATAATCCGGCGGTCAGCGATCGCAGCCCGCGTCCGAAACGGCGTTCGATCAGTTCGTAGGCGGTATACAGGTCGCCGCGAAAGTAGTGCGGCAGAAGCACGAAGCTGATGACAATGCGCCCCACCACATATCCCAGGATGACCTGCAGGAAGGTGAAGTTTGTGTCATAAGCCAGCCCGGGGATGCTGATGATCGTCAGCGTGCTGGTCTCGGCCGCGACAATCGACAGCGCGATCGCCCACCACGGAATCTCCCGCCCGGCCAGAAAATAATCGCGCAGCGTTCGCTGCTTCTTGCGAAAGCGCAGGCCAAACAGCGTGATCCCGGCCAGGTACAACGCGATGATCAAAAAATCAACTTTGTTCAGGCCCATGCGCTCCACAGATACGAAGCTCCTATTATCGAAGCAATCACGCAATCCCGCGAGTGAGACTCTAGACACGCAGCAAGACTATTTGAGTATCCGTACATCAAAACCTGACAACTGAGAACTGGCGACCGGCAACTGGCAACTGCCTTTGTGTTAGAACTAACCCGTGCCCTACTATCTCGGCATTGACGGCGGAGGAACGAAAACAACCTGTGCCGTGGGAGACGATCTTCATCTTCTCGCCACGGCCGTCTCGGGCCCGAGCAACATCGTTCGGGTCGGCGAATCCCAGGCTCGCGAATCGTTGCAGCAAGGTGCGAGGAGCGCCTGTGCGGCTGCTGGCATCACGCCGCAACAGATCGCCGGCACCTGTGTGGGCGGATCGGGCGCAGGGCATCCCGAATTGGCGGCGATGGTGAGACGGGCGTTGGCCGAGATTCTCCCCGCCCCCATTGACGTCGTCGGAGATATGCAGACGGCCCTCGAAGCCGCCGTCGACACAGGCCCGGGCGTCATCGTCAACGCCGGCACCGGTTCCTTCGCCTACGGCCGCAATGGCGAAGGAAAGACGGCGCGCGCGGGAGGCTGGGGATTCGCCATCGGCGACGAAGGTTCGGCCCACTGGATTGGACGGTCCGCCGTCAAATCGCTCCTGCGCACCAGCGACCGCATCGACGGCATTCCCGAAACGCCGCTTGCCAGGGCTCTTTTCAAAGCCTGGGGAGTCGGTTCCCTCGGCGACCTGGCACGCGCAGCAAATTCCGTTCCGCCTCCGGATTTCGCCGCGCTCTCTCCCGCCGTCTTCGCCAGCAAAGATGATGTTGCTGCCCAGGTTCTCACCGCTGCGGGCAGGGAACTCTCCGCAATTGCGCTGGTAGTAATCGGCCGCCTGTTTGCCAAAGACCACGCCGCCGCTGTTCCCGTGGCCATGACCGGAGGCGTCTTTCGTTATGCTCCGCGGGTGCGCGAGGTTTTTTACAATGAACTTCGCCGGCTCGAGCCTCGTGCCGAGATCAATTCGCAGGTGGTAGACCCGGTGGAAGGCGCGCTGCGCATGGCGCGCAAAACCGCCGCAAGTCGCGGTTGAGATTATGTGGGGACGGCCGCCTTAGCCTGCCCTGAGCGAAGTCGAAGAGCCTGCCCTGAGCTTGCCGAAGGGGGCTGTCCGCCGGGCGCAGGCCCGGCCGCGCAATCGCATGCCAGACGATATTCAAATCGATGACGCCTGGGAATCTTCGCCAGCCGAAACGAATTCGTCTGCGCTGGTGCCCTCGTCCGAGGTAGAGAATCCGCCGGCCAGCGCGTCGCTCACCGAAGATATGGCACTCGCACAACTGGCCGACCGTGATCTTTCCTCCGATACCGTCGAGCAAATCAGCCGCAACTCCTCGGTGATGAAGTCCCGCAAAGTCCGTCTGGCGCTGTCGTCTCATCCCCGGACGCCGCGCCGCATCGCGCTGCGCGTGATCCGCGAGTTGTATACCTTCGAACTCATGCGCTTTGCGTTGATGCCCGCAGCGGCTGCCGACTTGCGGCGCGTTGCCGACGAACTCCTGCTCTCCCGCCTGACTTCCATTACCCTAGGCGAACGCATCTCGCTCGCCCGGCGCTCGTCGGAATTGGTCGCGGGCGCGCTGTTGCTCGATAAAGAAACTCCCGTATGGCAGGCCGCACTCGACAATGCCCGTCTCACTGAATCTGCGGTTGTGAAGGCTTTGCAGCGAAGCAGCGCGACGGCGGCTTTGGTCGGCGCGGTGTGCCATCACGCAAAGTGGTCGGTGCGTCCGGAGATCCGCCTAGCCCTGCTGCGAAACCAACACACTCCGCTGGCGAAAGCCCTGGAATTCGCGCGGCGCCTCCCGCCGGCGCAACTGCGCGACATCCTCCACGCCTCGCGCCTGCCGGAGAAAATCAAAAGCTACTTGCGGAAAGATTTGCTGAAAGCTGAGAACTGAAAGCTGAGAGCTGAGAGCCGCCTCTACCGTCCCCCGCCAATCTCCAAAATCGCGCCGGTCACATACGACGCCGCCGGAGACAACAGCCACAACACGCCTTCCGCGATTTCCTGCGGAAGTCCCGCTCGTCGCATCGGGATGCTGGGCATCAGTCGCTGCAATCGTCCGGGTTCGCCGTTGGCTGCGTGTAGTTCCGTGTCGGTGAGTCCCGGCGCCACCGCATTCACGCGTATACCTTCGGTCGCCACTTCCCGCGCCAGTCCGATCGTGAAGCTGTCAATCGCGCCCTTGGACGCCGCGTAGTGCACCCACTCGCCGGCGGATCCGGTATGTGCGGCACGAGAAGAAATATTCACGATCGCTCCGCCAGATCCTCCACGCCGTGTCGACATGCGCCGCACCGCTTCCCGCGCGCACAACATCGATCCCGTAACATTCACGGCCAAGGTTTTCTCGATGGCCGCGGCCGTCACATCCTCCACGCGGGCAAATCCCCCTGTAACCCCGGCATTGTTCACTAAACCGGAGATCGGCCCAAGTTCCCGCTCCGCCGTCTCAAACATCTGCACGATCTGCTCTTCATGCGCGACGTCGGCATGGATCGCCAGCGCCCGTCCCCCACTCGACCGAATTTCGTCGGCAATCTTCTCCGCCTCCGCCTTCCCGCTGCAAAAGTTCACGGCAATCGCGTACCCGCGCTCACCCGCCAGTCTCGCCACAGCCGCGCCAATTCCACGACTGGCCCCGGTAACGATGAGCGTGCCCATTCCACTTGTTTTGTTTTGATCTTGCAAGAGGACCTCTGACGGAACCACCACCAGCAGCAAATTAGAACGCAACTCAGAACTTAAGCCTTCACCATCTCGTGCCTTCCGTGCATCAACTGCACCACGGCCTCATACAGGCGCTTGCGGGAATCGTGCCGTTCATAGGCTCGCGTGATGTAGCGTACGTGGACCTCAATCCCGGCCGCCGTCGGAACCACATCGATAGCCGGCACGGCTGACAGCGCCTTGGCGCGGTACCGCGTCGTCGCCTCTTTCCACTCGGCTTCCGCTTTCCCGGCATTGGTCGCGGTTTCTGCTTCGACAATCTTCTGCATCCCGGCAACGATGGGATAAGGATCCTGTCCCGCGGGAATCAGTACTTGCAGTTCGTCCCACATCCACTGGCCCGACGTTGTGAAGTTGAAATAATGTCCTTCCACGGCGAAGCTGTTCACAAACGATACGCGCCGACCGGTGGGATGGCTCGAGTCGGTCCAGTTGCCAGTTTCGAGCAGGACCGTTTTCAGCAGCCCGATCTCCACGACTTCGCCGCCCACACCGTTGATCTCCACCCAGTCGCCTACGCGGATGCCGTTGCGTCCCATCAGCACGAACCATCCGAAGAAGGCCACGATGAAGTCTTTCATGGCCACGGTCAGTCCTGCGCCAGCCAGTCCGAGCACCGTGGTGACTTGCGTCGGCATGCCCAGCACGATGAACACGATCACCACCAGGCCCATCAGCTGCGCCGCAAACTTGGTCACCGCCCGCAGCGTGTCGATCCGCTTGTTCTCCGCGCTGATCCCGATGAATAGATGTTCGATGAGACGGTCCGCAGCGTAGACGACCAGCAACACCAGCAGAATCCAGAAAATGCTCTCGATCAGATTGTGCAGCGCCGCGCGCTCGCGGATCTCGACCAGTCCGATCCAGTTCGCATAGATCTCGGTAAGGTCCTGCTCGTCCTGCAGCCGGCGCCCGCGGTCGGCGAGATTCTTTTGATCAATAGTGTATTGTCGCAGCGCGCTCAGAGCGCCCTCGGCCGCCGCCTTCGATTCCTCTCGGCTCTTGGCAGTGCTTCCCTTGGAAAATCCTTGCGCCTGACTCTTGGCGGCCTCACGGTTTTCCTTGTCCTTCTCCACTTGCGCCGCCACATCATTGCGCCTCTTCGTCAAATAAGCGGCCTTGTCGATCGCTTCCTGTCGAGCGCTTTCCAGAGAGGCTTTTTTCTCCCGCAATGCCCGCCACGCGCGGAACACGCTCAACAGAGTGTGCTCCTGATAATCCAGTTCGTGCGGATTGACCGCCGATCCGACCTGCACCGGGTTGTGGTCACCCGCTTCGTGCTGCTCCTGCAGGCGCTTGATCTTCGACTGCAAATCGCCGCCTGCCTGCTCCAGTTGCTCGCTCGCATCATCGAACTCATCCTGGTCCAGGTCCATCTGCGCCTTGGCGACGTCGATCTGATCCTGCAGATTATCTTTTTGCGACTCGGGCGCCGCCGCCAATCGTTTCGTCAGCAGCGCAATGTTTTCCTGGTCGTCTTTCAGTGTCTGCTGCGCCTTGGCTTTACGGCTGGCGATCTGTTTCGCCTCCGGCGAGAGCGGCGGAGGATTCTGTTGCGCCGTGCGCAGCGCATCAAAGAAGGTCAGATCGACTTCGTGATCTCCAACTTTTTCCGCCTCGTGCGCCAGCGCCTGTTCTTCCGGCGTGCTCGCCATCGTCGCCATGCGCTCTGCAGTCTGCAACGGACGCTGGTCGACCAGCGCATGCGCCGCCACCACGGGCCTCAGGCCCAGCATTTTGCTGCCGGCTGCCGACGATGCTTCCGTGCTTGGTGCGCTCCGCGTCCACACCAATCCCGCGACGGCCGCCGCGATCAGCAGCAGAAGGACGATGGCGATGATCCACTGGCGAAGCTTCATAGTGTTCTCGATTTTCGTTGCGATGCGGCGCGCGTGTGAGCCGCACCCGCCGCGACACAACAATGTAGCAAGAAACAGCTATCCTCGCGAACTGAGAGGTTGCATGAATGAAGACCAGCCTTTGAATCTGAGGCGGGATCAAAACAGCCGTCGACTCAGTTGCCCGAGGGGTTTTCAGCGATCTCCGCGAATCCTCAGCGACCTCTGCGGTTCAAGCTTTGCCCAGGGTCAGAACCCGAACGGCCCAGTCGCCACCCGCGCCAGATTTTCCAGTTCTCTCCTGTAAATCGGCCGCAGCAGCAGGGTCGCAAACACTTTTTCAATTGATCCCTGAATCCCGCTTCTGACCGGCAATTCCGTAGAAATGGTCACGCTCGAATCCGCGGGAGCGGTGCCCGCATCGACGGTGAATGTCGTAATCGTCCCCGCCGGATCAAGGTAGGTTTCGGCCAGCACGCGCCCCGGTTCCGGTTCAGTGATGGCGGCGCGAAAATTCTGTGTCTTCCCCAACAGTGTCATCTGAAAGCGAATCACCGTGCCGCTGCCAATCCCGCCCTCCTCCACCACCAACCCGCTGAACCGCTTCGGAAGAATCCTCGGATGCCCATCTCGATAATTGGTCAGCAGCGAATACACGCGCTCTCGCCGGGCCGGAATGATCGCCGACGCGCTGACAATATGTTTCTCTGCTTTGCTTGACATGATCTTCAGCCCGCAGCAACCGCACTCTCATCCTTAGCGAAGTCGTCGTCCGCGAAGCGGGCGACGACGCAGTCGAAGGATCCCGACCGCCAATGCGGCGTTTACTTTTGAAAATGATTCCGTATTGCATCGGCCTGCACTCGCGTCACCACCGCCGACAAAGCCGCCGCATCCGCCTGCTTCACCGCCTGCACGCTGCCGAAATGTTCCAGCAGTCGCCGGGTGGTGCTCGCACCTACGCCAGGAATTTCCAGCAGTTCCGTCGCCCGGTCGCGCATCTGGCGTCGCTTGCGATGAAACGTCACCGCGAACCGGTGCGCTTCGTCGCGAATCATCTGAATCAGGTGCAGCACGGGCGAGTGATGGTCGAGCGCAATCGGATCCTTCTCCTGCCCGTAGACATACAAAATCTCTTCGCGCTTGGCGATCGCAGCCAGCGGCTGGTTGATGATTTCCAGTTTCTCCAGCGCCTCCGCCGCGGCGTGCAACTGTCCCAGCCCGCCGTCGATCAGCACCAGGCTCGGCATCGCCTTCTGTTCTTCCTGCACGCGCTGGTAGCGCCGCGTCACTACTTCCCGCATCGACGCAAAGTCGTCCACTCCCTCCACCGTTCGAATGATGAACTTGCGGTAGTCCGATTTCTTCATCTTTCCGTCTTCCCATACCACCATCGATGCCACGGTCTCCGCGCCTTGAATATGTGAGATGTCGAAGCACTCGATGCGCTTCGGCAATTCCGGCAGACTCATCACTTCCTGCAACTCCTCCTGAATCTTCCGCGCATTCGGTTTCAAAACCCGGAAGCGCTGGTCATACGACTGCTTCGCATTGTTCCCGGCCAAATCGATCAGCGATCGCTTGTCGCCCCGTTGTGGCACCAGAATATGCACGCGTGTGGCGCGGGCGCCCTCGCCCGCGTTCTGCTCGGAGAGTAGATCCTCGAGCGCTTCGCAATCTTCAAAAGCAACCGGCACATACAAATTCCGCGGAACATAAGGCTGCCCGATGTAAAGCTGCTTCAGCAGAGCCGAAAAAAATTCTCCGGGATGAAACGAAGTGTGGGCTTGTCCCGGTTCATGTGGGGACGGCCGCCCCCGGCCGTCCGCGCCGAGCGAAACTCGGCTGCGTTCTGCGTCAAGTTTTTCGGCGCTGTCGGCCAAGTGCGCTGGCGAGCCTTGCTCGCCCGGACGGACGAATTCGCCCGTCCCCACATGGTCTGTAGAAGGCCCATCATCCGCGGCAACTCCAAACTCCGGCAACTCTTCCCAGAAGAACTCCCGCCGGTCTACCATCTTCCCCCCGCGCATGTGAAACAGATTTACCGCCAGCATCCCGTTCTCGTAGTGATAACCGAACACATCCGCGTCGTCGCCTTCCGCGGCCGCGATGCGCTGCCGCTCCTGCAACTGCTCGACAGTGGAAATCAGGTCGCGATATCGCGCCGCCCGTTCGTACTCCTGCTCCGCCGCCGCCTGCTCCATGCGGCTGCGCAGCGACCGCGCCAGATCGGTCGGCCGCCCTTCCAGAAACATTTTTACGTCGTGCACCGCCTCCTGATAAAACTCCGGCGTCGTCAGCTCCTTCACGCAAGGTCCTAGGCATCGCTTGATGTAATACTGCAGACACGGCCGCGGATGAAATCTGGTCAGGTCCACCTTGCACGATGGAATCAGAAAATTCCGGTGGATCAGATCCACAATGCGGTACGCCAGGTTGGCGGGGAAGTACGGCCCGTAATACGCGCTGCCATCTTTGCGCAATCGTCGCGTGACGTACACGCGCGGCCAGCGCTCCCCCAGCGTCAGCTTCACATATGGATAAGTCTTGTCATCGCGCAGCAGGATATTGAACCGCGGCTTGCGCTGCTTGATCAGATTATTTTCCAGCGCCAGCGCTTCCTTGTTATTGCCGACCACGATGTATTCGACATCGACCGCCTCGCGCACCAGCGTCCCGGTCTTCGCATCCTCCCAGCGCCCCTCGTGAAAATAGCTGGCCACGCGGCTCCGCAGGTTCTTCGCTTTCCCCACATAAATGACTTCGCCCTCGGCGTTCTTGTACAGATACACGCCGGGCTCGGTGGGAATGGTGCGAATTTTTGCGAGCAAGTCCATACAAGTAGCGCGGAAGCATCCGTCCGCTCGTGAAGGGATGGAACCATTCTATTGGATTCGCTATGGATTCCGGGCGCTTTTGCCCGCGCACGCAATCGCAGCACGCCAACCGTAGCACCGGCATCCTGCCGGCTGTGCGAGGCCATCTTGGCCTCGCACCCGCCACCAAAGACAAATCATCCGTCAAGGCACGCTTGACCAATCCCAACCGTATAAAATTTCCCTTACGGATGATCCCTTTGCGTCATCTAAAGTGACGGGTGAAGTATTCAACCCCCGGCAAACGCTGCGCAACCTGCTGAAAACGTATATACTTATTCTGGTTGCGAGGAATTCCGGGAACTGGCATTCCTCGTGCACAAGTACAAAACGGGACTAGTACACTGTTAGTCATTCCCAGGGCCTCAAGTTTACAAATTCAGCGCGCGGGGCGACCCAGACGCGCGATATCAAGATGGAATCAAGGAGCCTGAACCCTATGAACCGCACTTCGTTAGTGATTTGCCTGGCAGCCAGCATGATCGCCACAGTGGGCTGCGTCAGCAAGAACTATGTCAAGAACCAGACCACTCCCCTCATTAACAAGACCAACGAGCTCGACGACCTCACTGCCAAGAACACGCGCGATATTAAAGACGTCGATGCCCGCGCTCAGGCCGGCATCCAGGCCGTGAACGCCAAGACCGCGGAGGTCGAGCAGAAGACGCAGACCGCCAGCCAGAACGCGACGCAGGCGCAGCAGACGGCCGATGCCGCCAATGGCCGCGTCAACGTGCTGACCAACACCGTCGCCAACCTCGATAACTACCATGCCGTTGCCGAGACTTCGGTGAAGTTCGGCTTCAATAAGGACAACTTGACGCCGAAGGCGCAGGAAGCCCTCGACCAACTCGCCTCCAGCATCGCCTCGACCAAGGGATACATCATCGCCCTCGAAGGCGGAACCGACTCGGTTGGACCGGCCGACTACAACTATGATCTCAGCCAGCGTCGCGCCAACTCCGTCATCCAGTACCTGGCGACCAAGTACAACGTGCCCGCGCACAAGATCTATGTGATCGGTCTGGGCAAGGACAAGCCCGTCGAGTCCAACAAGACTTCTGCGGGACGCGCCGATAACCGCCGTGTGGATGTTCGCCTGATGACCAACACCGTGGGCGAGACCACTCAGCCGGCGCCGGCTGTCGGCCAGAACCCCTCGATGTAAACCGTTTTCCCTCCTCCCCGGAGGACTTCGCCAACCAGGCCGCTCAAAGCCTCCCCCTGAGCGGCCTGCTTTTTTTTTCTGAATTCAGGCCAGCGCCGACGGATAACATCTCGAGCCAGCGAGTGACAAGGCGCTTCAGCGCAAACGAACCACCGCAGGTCGCAGCGGATGGCTCAATTCCTTTGAAGGCATAAAGGAGCCTGCCACAATCGCCCAGAGCCGCGAAGCGGCGGAAGACTACAGCCCACGGCGCAAGCCGTGGGTGAAACGGGGAAAAGAGAACGAGCCCCGGAGGGGCGAAAGAGGAGGCTGCGTCCTGCCCCAGCACCTTCACCGCAACACGCTTCCCAGAACTTTCCCTACCCCATATCCAATAACGGGAGACGCGAACAGCAGAACCACGATTGCCACCGCGATCAACACTCCCTCTAGCTCAAGATTTTTCATCATCCCAGCACCTGAGGACGAAGAGGCGGGACGAATGTTCCAACAAACGGTACTCGAAATCAGTTGGCAGACCTACGAAGAGTTAGCTTTATCCACGTTTGGGGAATTTTGACTCTCAGGGTGCAGCCGGTCTTGCTTGACCGCCGGCCCACACAATTGAAAGAAGCGGGACCTTCCTCCCCCGAAGAGGTCCCGCCTCAAGAGCCGCCAAACGATCAGAACGACTTCTCGAAAAACAATCTACACCCCCACGCGGCAGTTATAAATGCCACGAAAGTGACAGAGCATCGCCTAGAAATGCTGCAGGATTCTACTGAGCGAAGCGCCTCATTGCGCCCGCGCCCTCGCAGTGAGAAGATAGCCCGCAAGTTCCAGGACAGGAGTTTCCAGCTTGATCAATGGGGCGCACGTCGTCATCTACTCCAGGGACCCCGAAGCCGACCGGGCCTTTTTCCGCGACGTGCTCAGGTTTCCCTCTGTGGATGCTGGCCACGGGTGGTTGATCTTCGCCATGCCGCCGCTGGAGGCCGCGTTCCATGATTCGGAAAAAAATGACCAGCACGAACTTTTCCTGATGTGCGACGACCTCTCTGCGACCTTGAGCGACCTCAAATTGAACCGCGTCCCGGTCTCCGATGTAAGCGAGCAGCGTTGGGGAAAACTCGCAAGCCTCACCCTCCCCGGCGGCGGCAAAATCGGCATCTACCAGCCCCAACATCCAAGTCCCTTGCAGCGGTAGTACTCGGGGCCACTGCCCTCAAAACCCGCGGGATCTGTCATCCTGAGCGGAGTGTCCGTCCGCGAAGCGAACGGACACGTAGTCGAAGAATCCATACTGCGAGACCACTAGCGGCGATTTTGCGCCCAACGGCCTCACCTCTTCCGGCTATTCAGCTTCTCCAGCACGCGCTTCAACTCTTCCAGCTTCTGACCGGCTTCACCGAGTTTGCCCTCCGCCGTCAGGCGCTGGTAGTCGGCCAGATCTTTGGCGGCCTCCTCGATGAGCGCGTTGAGATCCGCTGCCGGCGGCGACGCCACCGCGGCCGCGGCCGCGGCCTTCGGTTCGGGCGCTGCGCCACCCGCCGGTGCCGTTAACGACGAAGCCGCTCCGCCAAACAGCGACGCCAGAGCGGTCTCGAACGTCGGCCCGTACGCCAGCCGATCCTGCAGCGCCAGCACCACCAGCCGCAACTCCGGCATCGGACTCCGCTCCGCCTGCAGATAGATCGGCTCCGCATACAGCAGCGCTTTCCCGGTCGGAATCACCAGCAGCGCCCCGCGCCTCACGTGCGAGCCCTGCTGGTTCCACAGTGTCAGTTGTCCGGAGAGCTGCGCGTTCTGATCGATACGCGCCTCAATCTGCAGCGGCCCGTCCACCAGCTTCGTCTTCGGAAAGTTGTAGACCACCGACGTCCCATAATGTTCGCCGTCGCTGCGCCCGGCAATCCATCCAATCAGGTTGTTCCGGCTGGCCGGCGTGAACGGCAGAATCTCCACAAACTCCTCGCCGCTTTCTCCCGGCAACTTCATCAGCACGAAATTCGGCTGCATCTCTTGTGTCCTTTGTTCCCCGCTGTCGCTCATGCCGACTTCACTCGCCACCGTCCACAAATCTTCGCGGTTGTAGAAGGCCTCGGCATCCGTCATGTGGTACAGCCCGTAGACTTCCGCCTGCAGCTTGAGCAGCAACTCCGGATAGCGCACATGCTTGCGCAGCCCAGTCGGCATCTGCGACGCATCTTTGAACAGGCTGGGAAAAATCCGGCGGTAGGCCGCAATGATCGGGTCCTCTGCATCGAACACGTAGAACGTCGTCGTGCCATTGTAGGCGTCGATCACCGCCTTCACGCTGTTGCGCATGTAATTGATGGAATTATTGCCCAGCTGATAATGCGTTGAGTAAGGATAGCTGTCCGACACTGTGAACCCGTCCATAATCCACGACAGCCGCCCATCCTCTCCCAGCACGATATACGGGTCGGGATCGAACGTAAGGAACGGCGCCAGCGCCGCCACGCGGTCGCGGATGTTGCGCCGCATTAGCAGACGGCTGTTCGCGTTCACGTCGTCGCTGAACGGCAACTTGCCCAGATCGTCGCGGTCAAAGGCAATGATCAGACGGCGCAGAAATCCCTCAATCACTATTCCGCCCGTACCCTCGTACGAGTTCAGGTTGTTGGTCTGGCCTTGCGGATAATTGAATTCCTGCTGCCGCGTCTTCACATAGACATCGGTATTGGTCAGCTCGCCAAAATAAATCTCCGGACGCGTTACCTTCAGGCTGCTCACGGTGCTCTGCACCGGCATGTTGCTCAGAATCAGGTTGGGCAAGCCTTCCGGTGTGAATCCGTTGACCGGATTCATCGTAATGCCGTAGCCGTGGGTGTAGATCAGCTTTTCGTTGATCCAGTTCTGGCTGCTCTCGGGAAGCTTGTCCACGTTCAACTCGCGCGCCGCCAGCATCACTTCGCGCGTAGTCCCCTCAATGTCATATCGATCGATATCAATATCAGGAAAATCATAGTAGGTCCGGATCTCCTGAATCTGGCGCAGCGTATCCTGCAGCGCGCGCCAGTCCCACAGCCGTATGTTCTGCAGCGTAGCCTGATTATTTGCTGGATCGGCAGCCTCCACCGTGGTCTCGGCAGGGAACTCCCGCTGCGAGACCGCGTTCAATCCGTAAGCCTGCCGCGTCATCGCTGTGTTAAACACGATGTAGGGTTTCTCGCGCACCAGTTCGTTCGGCTTGACGATGAAGCTGCTGACGTACCACGCCACCACCTGCATCGCCACATAACACACCGCGGCTGGAACCACCGATACCACCAGCCAGCGCCCGCGCTGTGCTCGCACATTGGCCAATGCGATTCCTGCGCCCACCACCAGCGCGACGGCGACTAGCAGCATCCCGGTCAGGATCACGTGCGCGTCCGTGTAGGTCACGCCGCCAAAGATCGTGTGATCCTCCAGCAAGCGCTCAAACCGGCTGATGTATGCGTTCATCGCGAAGATCAGCAAGAGAAATGCAAATGAGATCGAGAGCCCGCGCCAGGGCAATGCGACGTGCCGGCTCAGCCGCCCGGTAATCGCGCGCGCTCCCCCGGTAATGAGCACGAAAAAAGCCGCGAGAGCGCAAATCATTACCGCCAGCGTAAGCAGCCAGCCGAGGATGATCTGCCACGCCGGCAAGGTGAAAAGAAAAAAGTTTAGCGGCCTGCCAAAGATTGGATCCACTACGCCGCCGGAGGAAGGTGGCGCGTACCAATAAAGTGCGAGTGTTGGCCACTGCGCGCTCATCGCCGCCCCCGTGGCCAGGGCAATCGCCAGCGATATGGCCAGCGCGATCAGCCGCAGCACCGGCTCCACGGGCAGTTTCAGCGGTTGTCCGCCAATCAGAATCGTGTGCCCTTCCGGCAAGTCAGGAAGATGGGCGCGCTTCAACGCCAGAAACGATCCGTACAGAATAAGAAATGTAGCTGCCGCAAACGCCGCGAAGACTTCCCACTGCAAGCTCAGCGTCCGGAAAAACACGTCCCCATATCCGAGCGACTTGAACCACAGCACGTCTACGTAATACGACAGCGCGGTCCGTCCTCCGAAAAAGATGACGGCCAGTGCTACCAGAATAAGAAGAAAGCGGCGACGATGGCGAGGGCGCCCCTGCAGCGGCGGAGGCCAGTCGATGGTGTCAGGCATTACTCAACTCCGTTCTATGCATTTCATGTGCATAATACTCTCTCCGCGCGGGGCGCATTTGCCGCATCGCTCACTGCTCACCTCTTGCCATCAGGCGTAATATGGCAGCCATGCCATATTCCACCTTTTCCCGGCGTGCTTTCCTTGCCATGTCAGCGGCGTTGCCTTGGGCTTTTCGTGGCGTTGCCTGGGCCGCGTCTTCCTCTTCCATTCCCGTCGGCCTCGAACTGTATTCCGTGCGCGACGATCTTCAGAAAGATCCTCAGAGCACCCTCCGAGCCGTGGCGCAGATGGGTTATCAGGCCGTCGAATTTTATGCGCCGTATTTCGATTGGTCCGATGCGCAAGCCAAGAGCATGCGCAAGTTGCTCGACGATCTTGGCGTCCGCTGCTACTCCACGCACAACAACGAAGATTTTTTCAGCCCCGCCAAGATCGATCGCGCGCGCGACCTGAACCAGATTCTCGGCACAAAATATATGGTTTTGGCCTGGAGCGATCCCAAGCCCGATCTCGACGGTTGGAAAGCGCTCGCCGAAAAGTTGAACGCCGCTGCGGATAAGCTGCAATCCTCCGGACTCAAGGTCGGCTATCACAACCACGATGCCGAGTGGAAACCCGTCGCCGGCAAGCGCCCCATGGATATCCTTGCCGCGAACACGCACCCGTCCGTCCTGCTGCAGCTCGATGTCGGCACTTGTCTCGAAGCCGGGGCCGACCCCGTCGCCTGGATTCAGGCCAACCCGGGGCGCATTCGCTCCATCCATTGTAAAGACTGGTCTCCCGATCCCGCCGTGGGCTACAAGGCCCTCTTCGGAGAAGGGAAGGCCGATTGGAAAGCAATCTTCCACGCCGCCGAAAATGGCGGAGGCGTCGAATTTTATCTGGTTGAACAGGAGGGCAGCCGTTTCTCTGAGCAGGAGACCGCGCGTCGTTGCCTGGCGGCGTTCCGCACCGTGCACGGATGACGGTAAAATAAGAGTATGCGCAGTTTGCTTTGCCTCATGCTTCTAGGCTGGAGTCTTGGCCTCTGGGCACAGAGTTCGAGTCCCTCCGCCCCCGCTCCATCGAATTCTCAGCCCTCGAATTCTGCGGCTCCTCCGGCGAAATCACAGCCGAATCCCAACCTTGCTCCCCCACGCTCCGATAGCGTCAACGTCGATTCACTCGATAATGGCCCCGGCGAGAGTTCCAGCAAAGACACGCAAATCGATCTGAGCCCTCCGCCTGACGATGCCAAGGGTCATCCGCACTCTGATGTTTTAAAAGATGAAGGGTCGAGTGGGGACGTCGGCGAAGTTCATCCCTGGGATCCGCACCGCGCTGCCAAGGATATCGAGGTCGGAGACTTTTATTTCAGACGGAAAAATTACCGCGGTGCCGAGGACCGTTATCGCGAGGCCCTATTCTACAAAGACAACGACGCGATTGCCACCTACCGCTTAGCCATCTGCCTCGAGAAAATGGATCGCCCCGACGAAGCGATCGCGGAATTCGAAAGCTATCTGCAAATCCTTCCGCATGGCCCTCAGGCCGGAGACGCGAGGAAAGCCATCGATCGGCTGAAAGGACAATCCGCTAGCGTAAAGCCGGCAAAGTAATCGCCAGTAGCTCATTGTTCCTGTCCTGGCTTTTCCCAGCGATCTCTGCGGATCCTCAGCGACCTCTGCGGTTAAGCTTTTGATTCCCGCCGAGGCAGCATCGAAAGCATCGAAAAGAAGAGAAAGAAAATCAGCCTCTGAAGCTGAGCCGCGGCTAGATGATCCGCCGGTAATTCCGTTTGCCGCTGTTTTGCCCGCGCAACTCGCGGGCTGCGAAGCGTTCAACGATACAGCCTCCGCGCGCGCCGTTTTGGTCTCTTCCGCTTGCGTTCACCGTTCACGCGGCTTTGTTTGCCCTCGCCCAGAATCAGGGTTGCCGGCCACTTCGGCCCGGAGTGGATATTTTTTTTCTTCTCGGCCGCGGTCTGCACCAGGCTGTCCACGGTGTCGACGCAGGCATGCATCGCCTGCGTGCGCAAAGTTCCTTCAAATCCTCCCCGGATGATCAGCATCGCGGTTCCATGCATGAGCGACCACATCGCCAGGATGAGCCGGTTGTGCTCGCGCGGGGTACCTCCGATCTGCCGCGCTAGCCGTTCCCGCATCAGGTTGAACGACGGCCACGGTTCATACAGCGAAGGCGGCCGCCCTACTCCATCGAACAGCACTTCATACGCATAGCTGTTCTCCAACGCGAATTCCAGTTGCCGCTGCACAGCTTCCCGCAGCGTCCGCGTACGGCTCAGGGCAGAGAACAGTTCGCTCCTCGTCTTCAGCCGCAGGGCGCGCAGAATGTCTTCCCGGTCGCGGTAGCGCTCGTAGACGGTGGGCGTGGTCGTCCCAGCCGCTTTCGCGATCGCCCGCATGGTCAATGATTTTTCTCCGCCTCGCGCCCACAGCCGCGAGGCCGCGCCCAGTATGCGTTGTTCCAGCTCAGGATCGGGATGCCGGGGCACTGTACCTCCTTCCTTTACGCCTGTGAATTGGTAACTTGTACTGTGTATTGTTAACGCTGTATACTATATCCATACCACTAAAACGGTAACCTGCGCAGGCTGGGGTCTCGCGCCTTCGCACCTGGTGGCAGTCCTCCCCATGCGGATCGCGGGACCTGCCTGCGTTGTGTCCCCCTCATCACCAAAGGAGTATGAAATGCAGTTTGGAACCAGCAAGCAGATCGATGTGCCCCGCCTCAAAGCCGACCTCGCGGCTGCGACCGTCGAGCTTTTAAGCGCGCACTGTGCCACGGACCGTGTTCGTCTCCAGTATTCCCCACAGGATATCGTTGCTCACGGCGAACGCGCCGCTCTGAAAAAAGCCATCGCCTTCGCCGGCGCCCTGCACGACTTCTTTTCCCAAATCGAGCACCACATCAAGCTCGCGGAAAAGGCGAAGCGATAAGCCGGGTTCCATTGCCAGAAATGCGGCTCGCCTCCCGCTCTACTTCTCCACGCGGATGAATTCCCCCGTCGATGCATTCACCGACACCGTCAGTTTGGCTTCCTCGCGGCTTGCCCCGTAAATGACGTGCCACACCAGTTCGTTGGTGTTGTGGTTCCAGTCGCAGACGTAGATGACCGGCGTGTCCGGCGCCTTCTCCAGCACCTTGTCGCCACCGTGTTTCTGTGCGGTCTCGAACGCCTGGTCCGAGTCGATCTTCAGAAACGCCATGTCAAACACCTGGGTCGACGCGTTGGAAGCGCTGTAGCTGTCTTCCGTGCCCGGATTGATGCCGCGCGATGGCGCACCATCTGCCGCGCTGCCCGACCAGGTGTAGGACTTCTCCGAACGCTGTGCCGGCGAAGCGAAGCTGGCCCGCCACACCGCCCACTTGCCGTCATGACCGTTCCCGTCAGTGGTCGCTACGGCTTCCAACCGGTAGGGCTTCGCATCTGCGTTCCAGCCGCGCGCCGCGATATACATCCTCTGAAAGGCGGATCGCGCTGTGATCAGGTCCGGCCCCTTCTTCTCCGGCGTTTCCGGTTCCGCTGGCTTGTTTGATTCGGAAGAGCAGCCGCTCAGCAGCGCCAGCAGCACCGCGGCCAGGGCCGCAGGCAAAATCGAGCTTCGCACTCCGCGCAATTTTCCTTGACATCGGCCGTTCCCGAAATCAGCCGTGCCCGGCATCTCCACTTCTGCTGCGGCGGTTCCCGGATGGGCGTGGATAACCATTTTCATGCCGTCCTTCCTGATATACCTTTGGATAAGTTTCATTCAGCGGCTACATTCTAACCGAAAGGCCGAGAAAGGTTAGTAACCCCCGTGGACCCTCATCTTGCCACTCTGCAACGCGCCATCGCCTCCGCTATCGACGGCCTCTCGGCTGAACAATTAGCCTGGCATCCTCCGCAAAAATGGTGTCCCGCCGAAATTCTCGAGCATCTCTATCTCACTTACACCGGCACCACCAAAGGATTCGGCCGGGTCCTCGCCGCAGGCCAGCCGCTGGCGGCTAAGCCGACCTGGAAGAATCGCGCCCAGGCCACGATCGTGCTCGGACTCGGCTATATGCCTTCTGGACGCAAGGCCCCAACGCACTCCCAGCCTCGCGGCCTCCCCGCACAACAAGTAGCCTCGGAGATCGTTTCTAAGATCGCTGAAATGGATGAGGCCATCGCTCGCTGTCAGGAGAAATTCGGTTCGCGTGCGAAAGTTCTCTCGCATCCCTTCCTCGGCCCGTTCACCACCTCGCAGTGGCGAAAATTCCACCTGGTGCACGGACTGCATCATGTAAAACAGATTCACGCGCTGCGGAACCAGATCAGCAGGGAAGCGACCTAAAAACGTTCCTGGAAACGCCTTGAAAGCGCGCGCGGTTCTTCGAGCTCCTGCTCCTGTGCTCACACGCGGGGACTCTCAAGATGCCGCCGCATCACCGGCGAAGGCTCGAACAGCCTTAGGCTGAGGACGCAGCAGCAAATAGAATGCGACGACATGCGTGATCATCAATAGGGGCACGTAGATGATTGGGATCGCGTATGTGGCCCCCAACTGCCCCGCCAGCGCCGGAAGGCCGACCTGAGTGGCGTGGTAGTAGTCGAGAATGAGGTCGACCGCTCCCACGAGATTGAAAGCAACTACGAACAGCCAAAAGAGTGGACGTATCCTTACCGTGAGAAGCGCCAGGATGGCGAGCACTCCGGTTGCCAGGTCCCAGTAGGCGGCGAACGTGGCGAAGCCAGCGGCGGGCAGATTCGGGCCCACGACGCCTGGAAGGATAAAGACCAGCCCAAAGAACCGGAAGCTGTGCAGCGTAGCAATGGCGCGTTGCGCCGCGACCATGTCCATCGACTTGAGCCTGGGCAAGAGGTACGCGCGGAAGCAGAGCAGCCACGCGACATAACCTAGAATGAGATGCAGGTTGAAAATGGTTTCCGGCGACATTTGTCCTCCTATTAGATTGACGGCTTCTCGTTAGCTGACATACATCATCACGGGGGCCGAGCTCATTTATTGGTCGGGCTATCTCGCAACAGCATGCCGAGCGGCAAGAGTAGACCGACCGCAATGAACTGCTCGTCCACGAGGTTTGCCTGCGAGAGAGGCAGGCTTCCGATGAGGGCCCGAGCCTCCTCCACGTCCTTGCAGTTCATGATGAAGATGACACCCCGGCCGTCGCCGCGCATGTACCACTGCTGAATCTTGCCGTCGAGATACAGGGGAACGGTCGCACGAATTTCGGCGGGCATGATCTTCATGATTTGTTCGGGAACAACCCCCGGCTTTGGCGAAAGCATCGTCAGAACTCCGGTGATCTTGGGCTTCGGCGGTGCGGACTGGCCTTGCGCCATGGGTGCCAGGACCGTCGCGAACGCCATCAGCAAGTAGGACATTTCAATCGGCATTGTTCGGCTCCTTCGATTTCCCTCGCGAATTTATCATTTTGTGGTACCACTGGGTACCACACCCTTTAGACGTAGCTGCAAGAGAAAGGTTGCATACGCAAGCCTAAAATTCCCCCTCACTCCTTGAACTCTGGATGGTACGATACGGTACCATGGGTCGCCAGGGAGAGCGGGATGTCTAGGGCATCGATGTCAAAACGCCGCCAGAAAGGCGGCGACGAAACCGCGGTGCGCGAGCGCATCCTTGAAGCAGCCTTTGCGGCGTTCATGAAGAGCGGCTACGCAACGACCAGTACGCTTGAGATTGCGACGCGCGCGCGTGTTTCGAAGCGAGAGCTTTACGCGCTGGTTGGCAACAAACAGGAAATGCTGATCGCCTGCATCAGCGAGCGCGCCAGGCGACTGGAGGCGCCCGCCGAGCTGCCCTTGCCGTGCGATCGTGAGACCCTGGCGCGAGTGCTGACTTCCTTCGGGACACAACTCGTCCGCGAGATAAGCCATCCCACGGTTATTGCGGTATTCCGACTGGCGATCGCCGAAGCAGTTCAGGCCCCCGAAGTAGCTCGTGCGCTCAACTCTATTGGACGCGAGGCAAGCCGCGCCGCCTTACGCAAAATCATGACCCTGGCCCAAGCGTCCGGACTGCTCACGGGCCGTCCTGCCGAACTTGCCGGGCAGTTCGCCGGGCTGCTCTGGCGCGATTTGATGGTCAGCCTGCTGCTCGGCGTCGCCGAACGACCGAATCCCCGCGAAATCGCGGGACGTGCCCGCGCCGCCGCTGCCGCCTTCCTGCTACTTCATCCGCTACCGAAGAAACATGCGCCTGAGTAGACGTTAGCCCCAGAGGCAACAAAAAAAGCGCCGGAATGAAAATCCGGCGCTTCCAATTTTTACCGCCTGGAACTGAACCTTACTGCTCCAGCACGGAATTCGGGACGCCCGCCCGATGAGCCTCATCCTGCAGGTCGGTTAGCTTTTGCTTGGCATCGTCCAGCGCCTTCTGTTTGTCCGCGATCGATTGCTTGTACTGCGCGTCCTGCTTGTCCCAATCCGCTTGGTTGCGCAAACGGTTTCCCGCATCGGCGTACATGGCTGCGGCGCGGATCTGGTATTCGCGCTGCACCACGTTCAGTTCCCGTCCCAGCAGATCGATCTGTTGCTTCTGCGCGGTCAGCTTGTCGGTCCACTGCTTGATCGCAGCCTGCTTCGCCGCTTCATCGTCCGGAGCTTTGGTTGCGCCCTGGGCCGCTGTCTTATCCTCACCTGGCTTGGCCTCGGCTCCCGCCTTGGTCCCTTCGGCCGCCGACTCCTCCGGCTTGGACTCCTCCGCCTTGGCTTCTACCGACTTGTCGCTCGGAGGCGCAGCCGGCGTGCCTACGATCGACAGCTTGTCGTCTTTCGGCAGATTGTCATTGTCAAAAACTTTTGGTTTGGCTTTGGCGTCGGGCTCTTTGCGAATCTGTCGCGCATAATCGCCCAGGGATTGCCCCGTGCTCGATCCGCTCTGCGCGCCGGCCGGCATTGCGGCCAGACCCAGCAGCAGCACAATTCCTATTCCATTTTTGGCGATGCGTTTCATAGCTTCCACCTTCTCCTGTTGCAGAAATCTGCGAACCGTTCCTTCTCTGCCAAGTTCTCAATCCGCCGAACTAGTCGCGGACTCTGCGCTGCGATTTCTGCTCAGAAATCCGCCAATGCTTCGATCCAACTGCGCCGCTTCGTGCGCAATGTCTTCCGCAATCTGTCGCGCCAGCCCTGGATCCCGATTTTGTGCCAACTGCTGCGCGTAGCCGGAAATCGTAGCCAGCGATGTCCGCAGCTGCAACGCCATTTCCGCCGACATCTCGCCCTGCAATTCCTGTTGTCGCCGGATCCCTTCTAGTTCGCTGACATCGTTGATCAGGCACGCAGCCCCCAACAAGCCGCCATCCGGTGCCGGAACCTCGGAAACCGTCATCGCGATCGCTCGCTTCTCGCCCGCCGGCGTCTCGTACTCGCACTCGAGTTGCCGCCGGCTAATGCCTTCCCGCAGTACCGCATGGATCTCTTCGGATACCGGCGACTCTATGCCCCCGATTTCTCCTGCGTCTTTACTCCACCCGCCCACCCCAGCCATCGCGCCGCGGAAAATATCCTCCGCGCTCATCCCCGTCGTCGAAGCAAAGCCCAGAATCGCCTTCGCCGCCGGATTCGCGCTCTTCACCAGTCCATTCGCTCCAAACACCAGCACGCCTGACGAAAGATTTGCCAGCACCGCGTGGCTGAAGCTTTCACTGGTTCGCGCCCGCTGCTGTTCGACCTGCGACTGCACCACCAATTCATGCTTCTGCTGCTTGAGTTGCTGGATCACCGTGTTGTAAAGATGCAGCGGCAGCTGTTCCAGCGACGGTGCCGCATCCGTTCCCAAATCCTGTTCCTCGGTAATGCTCTTGCGCAACGAGCGCATAAAGAGCAGGCCCACCAGAAACGCGAATGTCGCGCACACCAGCACCACGACCGCTCGCAACAGCACCGGATTGGCCAGCACTCTCACCAGAGCCTCCCATACCAGTGCAGCAGCCGGTCGCCGAAAAAGAACGCCACCATCGCCATGCTGCCAAGAAACACGCCAAACGGCATCTGATAATTGCGATACACCACCTGCGCCGAATGCCACGCGCGCCGCCTCGCCGCCTGCGCTGCCAGCCGCTTCATGAAGCGATGCGTCCGCTTCACCCACACCACTAGAACGGTTCCCACTCCAAAAAACGATCCCGCCAACGACGCGGTGAAAATGGTGAACACCGTCAGCTTTATGCCGAGGAACGCTCCCACCATCGCCATCAGTTTGACGTCGCCAAATCCCATGCCTTCGGTGCCGCGCCAGCGCAGATAAATCGCGCCCGCTCCGTAAATGAACGAAGCTCCCACCGCCGCCCCCAGCAGCGCGTCCACCAGCGAAAGCAGCCGGACCGAGATGTCGCCGCTGAACGGTAGGCTGATCATCCCCGGCAGAAACTGCGCCGCCAGATCGTTCACCGGCGTGATCAGGCTGAACCCCACGCCCAAAGCCAAACCCGGCAGCGTCATCTTGTCCGGCAGCAGCTTGGTCTCGGCATCAGTAAAAATCAGTCCCAGCAGCAGGAAAGACAGCGTGCAGTACTTCAACGTCGACAGCGTCAATCCGAAATACCAGTAGCACGCCACGAATAGCGCTCCCGTCAGTAATTCAATCAGCAGGTAGCGCGGCGAAATCGGCGTTTGGCAGTGCCGGCAGTGGCCCCGCAAGATCAGCCAGCTCAGCACCGGAACATTGTCATAGAAGGCAATCGGCTCCTTGCAATTCGGGCACGCCGAACGCGGCGTCACCACCGACAAGCCCAGCGGCAGTCGGTAAATGCACACGTTCAGAAAGCTGCCAAACAGCAGCCCGAACACAAAAATCGCGGATGCGATCACAGGATCCAAATCGATCTCTCATGCCTTTCAGGCAAGGCCGCACCACGTCGCGAGCCTCTCCTGAACAGTGCTGGACCATCCAGCTCTAGATGCGATTATAAGTCGCTGATCGGGCGAGAACTAAGGTACTGAAGTCACTGGCCGAATGGCCAATAGCGTTCCTTCGTGTAACTTCCTGTCCTTCGTGGTTAAAGATCCTGGTGTGGTTCGGCAATCCCGGTAGATCTCATATTTGCTGAGACGGAGAAATGCCAGGAGGAAAAAACCAAGGTCACGTCGAGCAGATTTTTCGAGATTACTCACTCCACAAACGCAATGACGCCCGGAGCGCGCCCATCGCGCTCCGGAGCCGTTTCAACCCAACTCCCAAGGAGCCCGTTCTTACTTCGCCTGCAGTCCCTCGATATACGTCACCAGGTTGGCGACCCTTTGCTGGACCTGCGCATCATGCCCTTGGCTGATGCTCGAAAATAGCGGCCCCCAAACCGGCATATCCTGGCTGCCGTGCGAGGGTGTGTTGGCCTGGCCACGGATCACAGCCGCAACGTGCGCTGCCGGATACTTTCCAGCGTCGTTCTTTGCCAGGACAGTCAAATTTGTTGGCGGAGTCTTCATCGCCGACGCTGCCGGTCCATTGCCCTTGCCATCGGTTCCATGGCATACCGCGCAATAGCTGTTGTACATCTCCTTGCCCGAGTTCGAAGGGACGTTGCTGATCGGAACGTGCCGAACTTGAGCTGAACTCTCCGCCGGGGTTTGCTGCGCCACGGCTATCGCCGAAATCATCACCAAAATCGCGGCCACACTGACGAATTTCATGACACGCATTTCTTCCTCCAGGGGGCTACAAGGCCCAAACTGCCACAACAACGCAGTCTAGGCGCACACTACTAAGAGGAATGTGACGCAAATCACAACCGCCTGTGAGCCGTGTGGAATGCAGTCCCATCCCCCTCACGGCAAGACGAACCGCAACAACTCGCCCTCCAGCGCCTGTGCGCTGGCTTCGTTTTGCGGAAACCGCCCCTCCCACTGCTGCCAGTTCGCCGGTACCAACCGCGTCTGCGCTATGGGATTTTCCACCCACCCCTCGGCCGTCTCTTCCCGCAGGAAAACGGAATACCCGGAAGCACTCTCCGCAACCGCTTCCGACTTCCATTCGAACAAACTCGCCTCCAGGCTTTCGGTCAGCGCTTCGCTGGGATCCAGGCAAAGAATCCAGCCCTCGCGCCCCGGACGGGTGACCTGCAAACCGCCAATCATGGAGCCCGCCGCGCCTACCGCAACGATCCGGGCTCCGTATTCCCGTGCCACGCGTAGAGTTCCATCTTCACAGCCGTGATCGACAATCACGATCTGGTCGCATGGACGCAAGGTTTCCAGGCAACGCCCAATCCGCAAGCCGTCGTTGTGTACATGCAGCAGTGCCGTAATCGGAACCATGGAAAAAGTCCGAGTCGGAAGTGTACCCGAAGACCAGATTTTTGTGGGGACAGCCGCCCTCGGCTGTCCAGCCGCAAAAGCCTGCTTTGAGCGGTTCCGCAGGGCGGAGCGAGAGGATGCCTGCGACCCACCACGGCCCATGTAGGGACGGACGCATTCGTCCGTCCGGCGGCCCAGACTTACCGGGCCGCAGCGCCTTCGTGACCCAAGCTATAGTCTATCCAGCGCGAGCGGCGCAAGATGCTCCCCAACCTTGCCCTGGGAGCGAAACGAAGAGTTTGGGGAAGCCACGAAGCGGCGAAAGAGTGCAGCCCACAGCCTGCCCTGAGCGAAGCCGAAGGGGCGCAAGCCGTGGGTGGGAAGTAGAAGAAGCAAAAGCCCCGGAGGGGCGAAAGAAAACCAACAATGCGCCAATGCCCAGCACCCTTGACGCAGCCCCCTTGACACACTCCCCCTTCCTTGACTACAATTAGCACTCGTTAGGCGTAACTGCTAACAGCGGTTCCCAGCCCAACCAAATCATAAGGTTACGACAAATCTCAATCTAGCAACGCAACCTTTTAACGACTCGAAAGGAGTTTGAAACCATGGCGAAATTTGCACCGCTCCATGACCGCATTCTGGTACGTCGTGTGGAAGAGGCAGCGACTACGCGCGGCGGCATCATCATCCCCGACTCGGCCAAAGACAAGCCGCAGGAAGGCGAAGTGATCTCCACCGGCAAGGGCCGCACCAACGACGAAGGCAAGACCTTCCCTCTGGCCGTCAAAGAAGGCGACCGCATCCTGTTCGGCAAGTACTCGGGCACCGAAATCAAGATTGATGGTGAAGAGTTCATCATCATGAAAGAAGACGAAGTCCTCGGCATCCTCACCGGCGCCGCAGCCCCGGCAAAGAAAGAACTCGCCGGCTCCAAGAAGTAAGCACCACCGGATGGCGTCATCCTGAGCGCAGCCGTGCGGGTAGACCTCCGGCTTCAGCCGGGGGCGAGCGCAGCGAGGCGGAGTGAAGGATCTCGCAAAGTCTTGCTAGAAGCTAGTAGCTAGAAGCTCCTAGCTGAAAGCTGACAGCTGATAGCTGCCAGCCAAAGAAATCGCAGGCCAGCCCTGCAAACGAAACATAAGGAGACAACAGCAATGGCAAAACTCATCGTTCACGGAGAAGAATCTCGTCAAGCGATCCTCCGCGGCGTCAACCTTCTGGCCGATGCCGTGAAGGTCACACTCGGCCCCAAGGGCCGCAACGTAGTCATCGAAAAGAAATTCGGTTCGCCGACCATCACCAAAGACGGCGTCACCGTGGCCAAAGAAATCGAATTGAAAGACGGCCTCGAGAACATGGGCGCCCAGATGGTTCGCGAAGTTGCTTCGAAGACCTCTGACGTCGCCGGCGACGGAACCACCACCGCCACCGTTCTCGCCCAGGCCATCTTCCGCGAAGGCGTCAAGACCGTCGCTGCCGGCGCCAATCCCATGGCCCTGAAGCGCGGCATCGAGAAGGCCGTCACCACCATCGCCGGCAAGCTCGACAAAGAAGGCAACCGCATCAACGGCGAACTCGACAAGCTGTCCAAGCCCGTCAGCGGCGAAATGATCGCACAAGTTGGTACGATCTCGGCCAACAACGACGAGACCATCGGCAAGATCATCGCCGAGGCCATGAAGAAGGTTGGCAAAGACGGCGTCATCACCGTGGAAGAGTCGAAGACGCTTGAGACCCAGCTGGAAGTTGTCGAAGGCATGCAGTTCGACCGCGGCTATCTCTCGCCCTACTTCGTCACCGATCCCGAGCGCATGGAAGTGGCCCTCGAGAACGCCTACATCCTGATCAACGAAAAGAAGATCAGCTCGATGAAGGACCTGCTCCCG
>Ga0187805_10000005_pt1 | contig 84983 bp, 71 predicted proteins | sample NC_wetland_sal_i_6_FD_132965 | JGI IMG/M metagenome (GOLD analysis project Ga0187805, IMG submission 132965) | Wetland sediment microbial communities from Neuse River Estuary, North Carolina, USA - Control_5 | ecosystem: Environmental > Aquatic > Freshwater > Wetlands > Sediment | place: USA...
AAAAGGACTGGCGGAGAGGGAGGGATTCGAACCCTCGGTACAGGTGTTAGCCCGTACAACGGTTTAGCAAACCGCCGCATTCGGCCACTCTGCCACCTCTCCGGCGGGCCGAGTACGAGTTTAACACGGTTGGCGTGGGCGGCGTGGGGGCTTCCATTTTGAGTTTTGGCCGGCTCGATATGCGGCGCACGTGCTTCGGGAAACTCGCTGGTACAAGATCACCCCGCGATTCTTCGTTGGCGGTCTTGTGACCGCGGCCACTGGAATCGTTGCCCACAAATATGGACCCCATTGGAGGCCTTTTCCTCGCGTTCCCGGCAATCCTTCCAGCATCTGCGACGCTGATTGAAAGGCACGAAAAAGAAAAAAAAGAGAGCCTACGATTGCACGGCGCGCTTAAGAGCAAGAAAGGCAGTCAGTGTCGACGCCGCCGGGGCTGCGATCGGCAGGATTGGGTTATTCGTGTTCCAGTTGAATTTGCATTTCATCTGCTCGTTCAAGATTGCCCATGGGCGGAGTAAGCATCCTCTCTTTTTGAAAACCCTGGCATCCGGCTTCCCCGGTATGTGGTCAATTGGGCGTTGCTAGTTCATTGTCTCTCTATCCGCGGTAGAACACCCACAGTAAAACACCTGAGAATCTCGGGGAAGCGCTGTATTTCTGTGCTCTCGTCGACACAGGACAATTCTTTGTCGGATGAGTCGGTTTCTGGGGAACGCAGCACGCGCGATCCCGCAACTTAGAGATCCGGCAAACAGTTCAATTGGAGGTTGTTATGCGACATGGATTACTGATTTTTTCGGTTCTGCTGCTTGCATCATTGTTGGCGGTTGCACAGAACTCAGGGCACATGGCAAAGACGTCAGCAGGAGGCCAGACAACTGTCGAAGGATGTTTGAGCAGTTCCAACGGGAACTATACTCTCACCGATCAGAAAGGCACGATGTATCAATTGACTGGGGACACGGCCAAGCTGAGTGAGCACGTTGGCCACGAGATAAAAGTGTCCGGTACATCGACCTCGGCCGGCAAATCCGCGAGTAGTATGGGAACCACGAACAACACTTCGGAAAGCGCAGAGGAAACCATTCAGGTCACTTCCGTGAAGCACATCTCGAAAACTTGTAAGTCTGGCGGCATGTCGCACTAGACGAAATCGAGTTCGAATCTTTTTTAGCGAATCTATTGTGAGCCCAGCACTCCGCTGGGCTTTTTTGGGGAATTGGGCATTCGCATCTTGAACTGGTCCTTATTCATAACCGGCTTAGTGGTCTCGCCAGAGGGGTTGGGCAGGGATCAGGTGTCGCGGAAGGTAGCGGATTAGATGCGATTTCGGGGCTGAAGGTAAGAGGGATACTCGAGGCGACATGATGCTTTCTTAATCGTAAAGGAAACCTGTATGGGAAATGCGGGATGTATCAGCGGCTTCTACAGACTCAAGACGATAGCGCTGGGTGGCCAGTTCGTCCTAAAAGGAACATGGCGAGTGCAAGGCAAGGCCCAGTAAGCCCGGCCTGCCGCCAGGTGAAACATGCCGGCGCCCCGGGAAGTAATTGCGGTAGTAAAAATTGATTTGTTCGCGCTGCTCGCTGTGGTTTTGCTGGCTGCAACAGGCTTCACACAGACCAGCGTCAATGATGTGCACGTCGTACCGAGACACCTCGGAACGTCTCTGGGAAGTTCGTCTATTCAAGCCGTAAACGATGCAGCCCTGGATGTTATCAGGACGGACGTAAAGCTGGTGCTTGTGCCGGTGAGCGTGACGGATGCGATGCAGCGCGTAGTGACGGGCCTGAGCCGGGATAACTTCGAAGTGTTCGATGGCAAGAAGCCGCAGACCATTCAAGACTTCTCAAGCGAGGACGTGCCAGTCTCCCTGGGAATCATTTTAGATTCGAGCGGCAGCATGCGGGATAAGTGGGACCGGGTGCGAGATGCAGTGGACCAATTCTGCGACGCCGCTAATCCGGAAGACGAATTTTTTATGATCGTATTCTCGGACCAGCCGCGTCTGGCCAACGATTTCACGACGTCTCCCGAAGATCTTCAAAAGGGATTGCTTTTTACGCAGCCAAAGGGACGGACCGCCCTTCTGGATGCAATCCAGATGGGATTGCGCAAGATGAAAAGCGCGAAATACGGAAAGAAGGCTCTGCTGATCATCTCGGACGGAGGGGACAACCACAGCCGATACAGCGAGAGAGATATCAAGTCCTTAGCCAAAGAATCGGACGTGATGATTTATTCGATCGGCCTCTTCGATCGCTATGTTCCGACTGTGGAGGAGTTGCAAGGGCCTGAGCTGCTCTCAGAGATCACCGAGCCCACGGGTGGGCGTGCCTTTACGTTGGAGAGCGCCAATGAAATGCCTGAAGTAGCTCGTCACATCGGAATGGAATTGCGAACCCAGTATGTCCTGGCCTATCGGCCTCAAGACGTGGCGCACGACGGCAAGTGGCACAGGATTAAGGTCAAGCTTAGACTGCCGAGGCGTATCCCATTTTTGCAGGCGCACGCTAAAACTGGTTATTACGCACCACCGAATTAGCGAATCGGTTCATTGAAACGCGAATCGATAGACGCAGCCGGATTTTCCGCATCGCGGCATGGAAAACTTTCCGGCGCCGTCATTCGGGCGAGACCACACCAAAAAGACGGGATGAACTCCTACGAAATGATGGTCACAATTTCCAGATCCTCGGGCTTGCTTTCACAGTGCACGAGCACAGAATCGTTGCGGCGCTCCAAGGACAGGTCGAGCGACGCTTTTCCGCAGCGCAGATTTCGGATGAAAAGTTGAGGAATACCTTCCGGCAGAAAAGGGCGGTCAAAGACGACGCGACCGCGATCGGCCTGCACCGAAATCCCCATACAGCCTTCTAAAATGAGGAACGGGGCAGCGGCCGACCAGGCCTGCGGCGAGCATGCCACCGGATAGAGCGTGGGACCCTCGGCCTGGCGTCTGCTCAATCCGCAGAACAACTCCGGCAAGCGGTGAAGCTCCACTTCCCCGCTCACATCGAGTAGGGCCAGCAGGATCTGCCCAGCCATTTTCTTGAGGCCGAATTTCGCCATTCCGTTGGCGATGATGGAATTGTCGTGCGGCCAGACAGAGCCATTGTGATACGAGAGCGGATTGTAACGCGATTCGGTTGTGGCAACGGTTCGGATGCCCCATCCTGTGAAGAAGTCAGGACTCAGCAGCATATCTGCGACTCGCCGAGCTCTATCGGGAGAAGCAATTCCGGTGTAGAGGGAATGGCCCGCATTGGAAGTACGAACGCGGCAGGGACGCTTGCGGCCATCCAGTGCCAGGGCGTAGGTGCCAAGATCGTTGCACCAGAAATGCTCCTCGAATTTCGTGCGCAAGGCTTCCGCCTGTACCTCCAGGTCGCAACATTGATCGACATTTCCCAGAATGCGGGTCATGCGGGAAGCGGCAAGCTTGGCTGCATAGACGTAGCCTTGTACTTCGCACAAAGCGATCGGCGGTTCTGCGATTTTTCCATCCGCGTGAAAGACAGAATCGTTCGAGTCTTTCCAGCCCTGCTGCACTAGACCCTCGTGCGAGTGCCGGGCATATTCCACAAATCCGTCGCCATCAACGTCGCCATATTGGTCGATCCAGGCCAGGGCGCGCTCGATGTGCGGCCACAGGTTTTTCACGAAATCGCGATCTGCGGTGCGGTCAAAGTACGCGCCCGCGAGCATGATGAACAACGGAGTAGCATCCACACTCCCGTAATATCGGCCAAAGGGAACTTCTCCTAGAGACGCCATCTCACTGTGACGCATTTCGTGAAGAATCTTTCCGGGCTCGGCATCGGAGAAGGGATCAACCTCGTCGGCCTGCGAGGAGGCAAGGAAACCGAGAACTCCCTTGGCGATATCTGGGTTGAGCCACAAGGTTTGCAGCGCGGCAATAATGCCGTCGCGGCCAAACACGGTGCTGAACCAGGGAACCCCCGCGTAAGGATAGTTTTGTTCTGGATTTCCCACGATCATCATCTCGAGATCGGAGAGCGATCGGGCAATCCAATCGCTGAATCGAGAATTTGAGCTCGTGATCTGAGGAAACGCCTTGGCAATTCCGGAAAGTTCAAAGCGAGCCGCGGAAAGCGCATCGCCGTAGCCGATGGAAGCGCGAGAAGGATCGGAGTTACATCTGATCTCAACCTCAAGGGTCACTCGTTCTTTAGGCTGAAGAGCCAATTCGAAGTCGAGTCCCATTTCCGATGCACGTTGAGGAGAGATGCTGGTCCGCAGCAAAGTTTCCCGAACCACGCCATCGAGCCCCTGGTAGGGAAGCGTGATGGAATTCTCGGCGACGCGAGGTTCGAGGTGACGACCGCGCCTCTCCCGTGTCGTTCCTCTAACCTCGAAAATATCAGCGAAGTCAGCATCGAATTGAATGCTGACAGGAATATCGAGGCTCTCAAGACCGTGGTTTACGAAAAGCAGTTTTTCGAAACACGAATCCTGCCACAAGAATCTGGAACGAAGCAGATGCAAAACTCCCCGGGGGATGGCGATGGAGCCGCCGCGAAACACGTCGAGGTTCGCGGCATCGGCGGTAAACAGAAAATTGTTGGCGGCGACGGTCGAACTTAGCAACAGGGGGCGAGCATTCCAAAGATTCAGGCACAGCTTGGAGAGGTGGCGCATGCCCTCATAAAACAGTCCTTCCTCGCCGAGTCCGGAAGTCTGGACGTCGCCGAGACGGTCAAATACGAAAAACATTTTTCCGTATTTCAAAACGCGAGCGCGATCGTCCGCCCGCGAGGCGGTGGTTGCTATGTAGTACTGGGCGTTTGCGATTCCACTTCCATCCAATTCAAGACTCCCTCTTCTACGGCGATCGAATTCGATGTTGGATGAATGAGTTGTTTGTAGAGGCGAAGGTAATCCCGGCCCATGCGTTCGTCGCTGAAGTTTAACTCGAAATGGCGGCGGCACTCCAGGCGATCAATCTCGTTGATTCTCTCTACGGCTCTTATGGCCTCCTGGATGTTCCGGGCCAGGAAACCAGAAACTCCCGGAGCAATAATCTCCGGCACAGAGCCGAAGGGATAGGCAATGATCGGCGTACCGCATGCCATGGCTTCAATCATCACGAGGCCGAAAGGTTCAGGCCATTGGATCGGAAACAGCAGGGCCGCGGCATTGCCGAGGAATTCTTGCTTATCGGAGTTCCCGATTTCCCCAATGAACTCGACTAAAGGATTTGCCAGCGCAGGCTTTATCTTTTGCTCAAAATATTTTTGATCGACGCGGTCAACCTTCGCCGCAATTTTCAAATGCATTCCGGAGCGGATCGCGATCTCGATGGCGCGATCCAGGCCCTTCTCTGGAGAGACACGTCCCAGAAATGCAAGATAGTGTCCCGGATCCCGGCGCAAGGAGAGTAAGTCCGCCGGCATCCCATGGTGCACCGTCCCAATCCAGTTCACCCAGGGCAATGGCTTTCTTTGGGCATCGGAGATCGAGACCAGGGGCAAATCCGTGAATTCGCGGTACAGCGGAACTAAATCCGGAATATCGAGCCGGCCGTGCAGAGTAGTTACGGATGGAATCCGTTCGCGCCGGGTCCGCGAAAAATGAAGATAGTCAATGTGGAAATGGATCAGATCGAAATCGTCGGCTTGGGCAAAAACGTCTTCCAACATCAAGATGTGGTGGGGAATGGGATCGATACATTCGGAATCCAAGCGCAATGCCTTTTTGCAGGCCGGAACTAATCGCGCGGTAGTGACAGAATCGCCGCTGGCAAACAGGGTAACATCGTGGCCGCGAGAAACCAGTTTTTCCGCGAGCCAGGAAACGACTCGCTCGGTTCCGCCGTATAGGCGCGGCGGAACGCTTTCATACAGTGGCGCGACTTGGGCGATCCGCATACGAAGGGGCTCCTGCGTGCATGAGACCTCGCATTTTGCGGGAAGGCGCATCTCCCGTCAAAATCCAAAGTCCCGTGTAGCCATTCAGGATCTTCGCTTAGATAGCTTAGATACTGGTTCGTTCACGGCCACCTTGCTCAGATGTCATTTACGCCATGAGGGTTGGCGTTCCTCCCGCCGCGAGTGTGTTCGCGCAGATCAACCCGGGCTTGCGCGGCCTTAGCATTCGCCTCATCGGTGTCTTCACGCTGCCAAAGGCGGAACTCGTAAATAAATATTGGCAGTCAGGGATTGCCCCATCGCCTGTACGGTGGCTGCGGTATTGTTCGCATCCGGCCGATTTCCCTAAAGTAGGTTGTAAGTATTGCGCTGAACTAAATTTTGTTGCGACCGCCCGGCTTCCCTCCGCTCCAGCCGCTGGAATTAATCGTTTTCCTTATGCGGGTATACGCCATCTACGTCCATTTCACGTTCGACGATTTTATGAACAGGCAAATCTTCGCCGCGCTCATGACAGTGCCCGCTCGAAGTTATAGCGAAAGACAATCAAGGATCTATTCCGTAGATGCTGATTAGGGAATGCCAGAGCCGGGAACGTCACGGCGCTTTGATCATCGGATCCATTTTGCTGGGATTGGTTCTTGGCGCACTGGGGGGATGTGAAGGCTTGCCGAAGAATGTAGCGGATTGTCCGGTAACCCCGACACCGCCTTCGAACCTTTCGGTCGTACCTCCCGCGACCGAACCACCGCCCGCGGCGCTGTGCGGATTTCCTCTGGCAATCTCCAGCCCTGGAAATGGGGCCAGCGTCAACTCACCGGTTCCCGTAGTCGCCACGGCTACTCCACCGGATCCGATTTATACTGTGCGTCTTTATGTGGACGGCCTTGCGGTGCTTTACACGCCAAAGATAAATGTGAACCAACTCATCTGGATGCCGAATGGGCAGCACACGGTCGAAATTGTTGCCGAGGATACTGCCGGTTACATCGCTACGACTTCGCTTCAGCTGAATGTGGTTGGGCAGGAGCCCGGTGCACTCAATTTGCAGGAGTCGCCGAACTGGACATCGTGCTCAGCCGTGATTGGTGCTGGAAATACTTGCGCCGCTGGGCTGGGAGTCGCGGCTTCCAGCTTGGCTCTGGATCAGTCCTCGCCGTCGCTCGACGGGGCAGCGGCCAAATTCAGCCTGTCGGGGCAGACGGCGTATTCCAACGAACTCTACTGGACTCCGATTGGCGGCGGGAACAGTGTGAGCCATTTCACTTACGATTTATGGTTTTACATCAATAACGGAAACGCGCCGCAATCCTTGGAATTTGATATCAACCAGGCTTTTGGCGGAACTCGCTGGACCTGGGGAACACAATGCGATTTCGATCAAACGCATCATTGGGATATTTGGGATCCGCTGAATGAGGTATGGCGACCGACCTCGGTTCCGTGCAATCACTTTCCTTCCAATACCTGGGTCCATCTGATCTGGAAGGTCGAACGTGTCGGCGATCAGGTACATTACATCAGTGTCAGCGTAGCCGACCAGGTCTATGACGTCGATACCTACTGTACGGCGCAACCGAACTGGTACCAGGAGGAGATCGACATCGCCTTCCAGATGGACGGAAACTACGAGCAGCAGCCGTTCAGCGTCTGGCTGGACGAAGTGAATCTGCTGGCGAACTGACGCTCCGCGTCAGTGCGATCTCGCTACAGCCAACGGGACAAGCTCCTACAGAAAAACTTCGATGTCTTCGCGGACTCCGACGGTACTATGCTTTGGGAAAAACGGAGGCCGCGATGCCCGAAAAAGAAACTGTTGAACGCGCTCGTGAAGATGCCCGCGAGGGAAAATCCCCCAGCACCCAGGCAGGGGAGTTTGTAAGAGAAGAAATGCACCATGTGCGCGAGGGAAAACACGGTGCAGCGTCACCCTAGCAGGCCATCGCGATCGGCCTGTCGAAAGCACGGCGCGCTGGTGTAAAGCTGCAACTGTCTCTCAAAGGAACACAATCCGCAGAGACGCACGACCAGGCTGAGCGGGACTATCGCAGGGGATAGAGCCACTCGCGCGGCAGACCATCGGCGAAGCGTTCGCGCGCAACCGGCCGTGCTTGAGAAAGAAAGGTCATTCCGCAGCATCGCGGGCAGTGCTGGCAAAACAAGCCAGAGGCGCAGCACGGAAGAGAGGCTCCGCAGCCCGCCATAACGCGGCGGTCAAGGCCAGCCGCACGCGGAAACGAAGCAGGAGTTAACCAAGCAAAGCGAGCCGAGGAAAAACCAAGATCCGCAAAATGAAAGATGGACAGTATCGTCTGTACTCGCGTAAGAAGAATGCGAAGACCGGCAAGCGTCGCAATCTTGGAACGTTCGCCACCCGGCGCGCTGCCGAAGCTCATGAGAGACCGGTTCAATATTTCAAGCGCGCTTGAGAGACGCTCGGGAAATTACCTGCCACTAAGCGACCAGCTTGAAATCCGCTGCATTTCTTATCGTTCCCCCACACCACTTTCGACCGCGTCCCAGCGATGGAATCTGAGCCTGCCGTTCTGCGTTCGCCGCTGCCGAAGCCCCCATCCCAGCATTTTTAGCGTCTTGGGCTTAGCACTACTGAGTAGGCGTTTCGGGCCAAGCACAGACTTTTTTCTTTGACACTCGGGTGAACCCTGTATAGATTGAGGACACTCCGCTCAGTAAGCGCCGCTTCTGCCCCAGGCTCGATACGAGCACAGTAGCGGCCCAGCTAGACCTCAGGGTGTCTGCCCATCGGTGGATCTCTCTGTTTTACGTGGCCTTACAGGCCTAGCGCGAAAATCCAACCGGAGAAAAGCCCAAATGAAGAAGCACGTCCTTATGTCAACGGCCGTTTTCGTCTTTCTTACCGTTGCATCCGCGATTGCGGGCGTTACCGTGAGTAGTCCCAGTAACGGCAGCACGGTCAGCGGAAGCGTCAATTTCAAAGCCGCAGCTTCCACCTCGTGTTCGAAGGGGGTTGCCTCGATGGGGATCTACCCCGCTCCTTATCAGCTCGTATATACCTCGAGTGGAGCCAGTCTTAACACCACCTTCTCCCTGAATCCGGGAACTTACAACGTAGTCGTAGAGGAGTGGGACCACTGCGGCGGGGCGGCTACCGCGACCGTGAAAATCTATGTCAAGTCGGGCAGTGGAGTCTATGTAACTTCGCCGGCGAACAACAGCACGGTTGGTTCTCCAGCGAATTTTGTGGCGACCTCGACCACCAGTTGTTCGCTGGGCGTGGCGTCGATGGGCATCTATACTGCGCCGGGCCAGCTGGCGTACACCGTAGGCGGCGACAAGCTCAACACGAGTCTTCCGTTGAGTCCCGGAACCTATCACGCCACGGTGGAAGAGTGGGATCACTGCGGAGGCGCAGCCACCGCGCCACTGACGATCACAGTCAGCGGATCAGGACATACTTTTTACAATATCCAGAGCGACGGCGGATGGAAGGGTTACGCGCAGCAACCTCCGTCATACGGAGACTGCACCTGGTGCACGCCGAGCGGCCCGGGCACGACATGGGCTATGTATCAGGGAATACGATCGCCCGCTCTGTCAGGCAACGCGACGCAATTTAATCTTGGCGGCAACATGGATTACACCGACATCCTTTGGAACAATCACCTGATCGGCGACTTGTCTTCGCGGATGCCGGACTCGGGCCACACGATTGTCCCCAACCTTCACAGCTTCACCTACGACGTATATTTCTTCGGCAGCAATCTTGGGGCGTCGCAGGCACTCGAGTTCGACATCAATCAGTTCTTCAACAACATGGGCTTCACCTGGGGCCATGAATGCCGCGTTGCCGGAGGAAATGAGTGGGACATCTGGGACAATACCGCCGGGAAGTGGCTGCCGACGGGCATCCCCTGCAACCCCATCGAAAATGGGTGGAACCATCTCACGCTTCACGTAGCACGGACGTCCAGCAACCAGTTGCAGTACCAGTCGATCACGTTTAACGGTGTGACCCACGTGCTCAACTGGACCTACAGTCCGTTCTCGGCTCCTGGCTGGTATGGGATCACCGTCAATTACCAGATGGACGGAAATTACAGGCAGTCGCCGTATACCGTGTATGTCGACAAACTCAACTTCACTTACGAATAAGGAGCAGATCCTCCGCTCGCAGCGCCGAAGATTGGTTCCGCTCCTGCCGGCGTTGCCTTTTCCGAGCCGGGTTATTTGGGCCTGCCAAATAACCCGGTGACGGCCCTTGAAGCAATCCTTTATTTTCAGTCAGTTGCGAGTAATCCTGCCGTGGCATTCAAGGCATCTCACCATCCGTACAACTCCGTTGGCCCCTCATGCAACTAACAAATTAGTTGACGTTTCGTAATCTCCCGCGTCTTAGTTGATAGCGGAAATTACTCATCGAGGAGGGAGCGTTGGCTCGCAATAAATCCGCAACCCTGACCGAAGCCGAGTTGCGCATTATGAATGTGCTTTGGGAAAGAGGCTCGGCAACGGTGCACGAAGTTTTGCACGCGCTCCCGGCGAAACCCGCTTTGGCTTACAACTCGGTGCTGACCATCATCCGTATTCTCGAAACCAAAGGATACGTTCAGCACGTGAAGGACAAACGCGCGCACGTGTACACGGCAAAGATCGACCGGAAAGATGCGACACGGTTTGAGATCGGTCACTTGGTGAACCGCTTTTTCGGCGATTCTCACGAGATGCTGGTGCTGAACATTTTGGAAGAGAAAAGCATCGATCCCGAGGAGTTGGCGCGGCTGCGGCAGCTGCTGGAAAGGAGCAAGTGAGCTCGCTATGACTCCAGTGCTCGGGTTGCACGCCATCGCGCAGTTTTCAACGCTCCGAATTCTCGGCTCACTGGTCGAAGGTTCCGTGATCGCAGGATTGGGGGCGCTGATCTTGCGCGTGACTCCCCGGCAGAATGCAGCGGCTCGATTTGCCGTCTGGTTCTCTACGCTCCTTGCCATCGCCGGCCTGCCTTTGATCGCTGCATGGACGCCCCACCGAATCATCTCCGAAACGCTCACGCGACCGGCCGTCATTGTGCCGGAATCGTGGGCTCTTTATCTGTTCGGGGCATGGTGCTTGATCGCAGGTTATTCCTTATTAAGGGTAGCCAGGGCTGTGCGGCATCTGCACGTTCTGCGCAAGAGCTGTACCCCGATTGATTCTGCTGAGCTTGAACCCGTTCTGCAGGAAACGCTGCGCCGCTACCGGATGAAGCGGCCGGCTCAGTTGTGCACTTCAGAGCAGCTCAAAGTTCCTACAGCAATCGGCTTGGTGAAGCCCGCGGTCGTCATTCCCCGGTGGGTGATGCAGGAACTTTCTGTTCCGGAGCTCAATCAGATCCTGTTGCATGAACTGGCGCATTTGCGCCGCCGCGATGACTGGACCAACCTGTTTCAGCAGGTGGTGAGGGCGCTTTTCTTCTTCCATCCCGCCGTGTGGTGGATCGAAAGGAAGATTGCTCTGGAACGCGAGATGGCGTGCGATGACGCCGTTCTCGCCGAGACCGAGAGTCCGCGCGCCTACGCCGAATGCCTCGCCCACCTGGCGCAGAGAAGTTTTGTTCACCGCAGCCTGGCATTGGCACAGGCGGCTTTGGGACGCATCCGGCAAACAACGCTGCGAGTGGCGGAGATTCTGGATGTGAACCGGTCGAAGCGGAATTCCAGCAGGTGGAAGCCTGCAGTGTCGCTGGTTGCAGGTTTCGCGATGGCGTGCGCAGTGCTCGGCGCGAATGCGCCCCGGCTGGTCGGCTTTCGGAGTGACGTACCCAACGGTCAGGCAGTTGCCGCAGGAAGCTCGCAGGGTTCCTATGACAGGGCTTCTTTGGCGTCGATACCCCGGGCAACGAATGCGTCGTTAACAACATCATCGCCAAGGATCGGAATCATCCCGGCAAAGCTCATCACCCCAACGAGCCAGCATAACCGCAAGGTCCAGGCGCGCACCGCCGCTATCCGTAACAGATCTTCGAGACCCGAAGCCGCAAAGATGGTCCACATGACCAGCGTCGATTCCGGCTTTGTGCCTTTCACGGAGACGCTGTTCGTTGTGGTCGAAGACGGAGGAAATGCGGCTTCAGAGCAGCCGGTGTATCGCATCCAGATGTGGCGTGTGTTGACTTTTCAGCAAGTGTTAAAGCCCGCCAGCAACAAAGCTCCACAGAAAGAAACGTAGAGGACGGCAATTTGAGAAGCAGGGGGGAGATTTCGCTCGTTGTAACTAAGGAATTAGTTGTAAATCAAATCGATCAAAAGGAAAACTGAGCTATGAATGCAGGAACATGGTGGAAGGACAGCAAGAAAAAATGGACGAAGCGACTGGCCGTGCCGGTATTGGCATTGGGACTCGCTGCATCGTTTGCAACTTATGAATGCGTCAAGCCCGCCGCAGCGCGAGCGGCGGCCACAGCTCCGGCGGTTGCACCGCTGGACGAGAACAGTGTTGGAGCCCTGATGGCTCTCGACAAGGCCATGGAAACCCTAGCGGCCAGAGTGACTCCGGCGGTGGTCAATGTGACCGTGACCTCGCGAACCAAGGCCAACGCGGCAGACAACGAACAACTCCCCGACGGCATGCAGCAGTTTTTCGGGCAGGGCGGGCCGTTCGGACAATTCTTTGGACCGCACATGCAGCGTCAGCCACAGATCGAGCACGGGATGGGCAGCGGTGTTGTGATTTCTCCCGATGGCTACATCGTGACCAATAACCACGTGGTGGATGGCGCCGTCGATATCCGAGTCACGACCAGTGATCGCCACGTCTTGAAAGCGAAGCTCGTCGGCGCCGATCCCCTGACGGATCTTGCCGTATTGAAAGTGGACGAGACGAATATGCCTAGCGCTCCCTGGGGAGATTCGAAAGAAGTGCGGCCGGGTGAAACAGTTCTGGCCTTCGGCAATCCCTATGGTTTTCGCTTCACGGTGACGCGGGGAATCGTAAGCGCAATCAATCGCGCGAATCCTGATCCGACCAACCCCAGCAAGCCGGGAGAATTCATTCAAACGGATGCAGCCATCAATCCCGGAAATTCCGGTGGACCGCTGGTTGACGCGCGCGGTGAAGTCGTCGGGATCAACACATTCCTGGTATCGCCTTCGGGCACGTTCTCGGGAATGGGATTTGCGATTCCGACTCAAATCGTGAGACCCACGGTGGAAACGCTGATCCGAGATGGCAAGGTCAGCCACGGGCACATTGGCATTGGAATTTCCGACGTGACTCCAGAAAACGCGAAATTCTTTGGAGACTCCACGGCCATGGGTGGCGTGGTCACGCAAGTCGAACCGGATTCGCCGGGAGCAAAAGCAGGCCTGCAGATCGGTGACGTAATTACCGAAATCGATGGTCAGAAGGTCAACGATGCGGGAGAACTCCAGGTGGTCGTGGGAGAGAAACAGCCAGGCACGAAGATCGAACTCACGGTGCTTCGCAACGGCAAGACCCTGACAGTGCCGGTCACGCTGGAAGCCCTTGGAAACCACTCGGCTGAGGGCGGCAACTCGTCCGGTGAAGGCCAGGGAAAGATGCGCTGGGGGCTGGGTCTGGAGAATCTCACGCCAGAGATGCGAGACCAACTCCAGGCGCCGCATGACATCCACGGAGCCGTAATCGAGCAGGTGCAGCCGGGTAGCTCGGCGGACAACGCTGGATTGCAACAGGGTGACATCATTCTGGAAGTGAACCGTCACAAAGTCCAGAACGCAAGCGATGTGCAGCAGGCGCTTTCCAATGTACCCAAGGGGCAGGATGCATTGCTGTTGGTGTGGTCCGACGGTGGAAACACCTTCCGAGTACTGCACTCTCCTGAAGGCTCATAACCCTAATCGCGCCGCACATTCAGAGAAAGTGTGCGGCGCATCTTTTTGCCCAACAGCGCCGGCGCCCCGCTGGCTCGGGAATTTCCCAGCTTCCTCAACACCCTCGCAATTGAATCTTGCGGGTAGCTTTTCGAAACAACTCGTTCCGGTAAAAAAGGATCAATGAAGTCATTGAACTTCGACGAGGTGCATATTGAAGGCATTCCGTATCTATCACGTCATGCTTTCGGCTTTTCTGCTGGCCGCCGCTCTGGCCCAAACTTCTGAGAACGGCTTGATCGCGAACCCCGTGTTTCAGACAAATTGTGCCAAGTGTCATGGTAAGACGGCCGAAGGGAGGCATTTCGCGGGGCCATCCCTTCGCTCGGAAAAGACCAAGGCAATGTCCGAAGGAGATTTGCGAAAGATGATCAGCAACGGGAAGGGACGCATGCCGAAGTTCGGAGCCAGACTCAGTCCAGCGGACATCGATAGACTGGTTGCGCAAATCAAAGCTGCGGATCGGAAATAAATCAGAGGTCGAAGGCAGTGCGATTTTCTGAGGCGTCGGCTTGAAGGAGTGCGAAACCAAAAACAAAGTCCCGACACGCGGCCGGGACCCCATTTCAACTGAAATGATTGAGACTAAGACGCGCGACGCTGGCGATCGAGATTCTCGCTGTCTTCTTCGTGCTGACCCTGGCCGCCTTTTTTCTGCTGACCCGGTTGTCCGCTATGGCCGCCCTGTCCGGTCTGACCCTTCTGGCCGTAATCTCCGGATTGACCGCTGTGTTGGCCGGATTGCCCGCTCTGTTGTCCGCTCTGTCCACCTTGCTGGCGGTTCTTCTCCATATCGTCTGCCATCAATATTCCTCCCATGAGCGCCAAACGTAGCGCACTCGCAATTCAATTTAAGATCTTGCTTCTACTTGGTTGCGATTGAACAGCCTGGGGTTTGGGACAAATGCCTGTATACCCTCAGGTCTCTAGGGGTTTTCCGAGATTCGAATCGCCGGAGGCGGCGGCAGAGCCACAGTCTTTAACTGTTTCAGTTGATCCTCCGTTTTCGACCAGGCAGCTGCATCCTGCGCTGTAGCCACCGGCGCAGTCGGGTCGCCGTAAAATGCCAGAATGTTTTCCCTCAACTCTGGAGTGACTTGCCTGAAGCCGTCTTGCGCGAGTTGATCGAGAAGATGGGCGTAGGCTTTGTCGGTCAGTTTGTACTCGCCGGCATGAGTCATTCGTCCAGTATCGAAATCCGTATTTGCCAGGCGCAGCTTATGTTCCCCCGCTTCCGCGAGAAGGCCCTTGTAATTTTCGACCGTATGATCAACGCTCGCGATATACAAACTCTCCGTTCGACGCGTGGGGATTTTGAAGTTCAAGGCTTTGAAGGGTCCCACCTTCGGCACAAGCTTTAAAAAGAACGCGAGCACTCGGGTGCCGAATCCGGGACGACGGTAGCCTTTTCCCCATTCCTTTTGGTAGCTCGCGCGAGAAAGGTAATAGCGAAATTTTCGGATATTTACATTGGGCGTGTCCGCGACGATTTCTTTTTTACGGGCTACCAGGGCGACTCTCGTCATCTCGGGCACGATCTGGCTGATTGCTCGCCGGAATGTGCCGACGGCGAGATCCTCTTTCGGAAGTACGTCGCTCAGCGGAATGCCATAGGTATCCTGAAATGCCCGCTCCAGCACAGCCTTCGCCACTTCGAATCCGATGAAATCGTGAAAACGGTCGGATGTGTAACGATTCTTGGCCACCTGAGCCATATCAAATCCAAACTCGGTACGAATGTGAGCCTTGGGGTCGTCTTCATACGTCACTTCATCGCCAAACTTCTTTCTTAGCTTGGGAAATTCCAGCGCGACCGACCGGTTAATCGTGGGATGCCCGATGTTGTCAGACGAGTAGTGAGCTAGTGCCCCCAACGCAAATGCGTACTCGTTCAGATCATTCGATTCATTGATCAGATTGACAATGAAATCTCCGCTGCGAACATAGTGCGTGAGATCGCTGAAATACTTGTTGCCGAACGGATAGTAGCCCATGTCCTGTATCAGCGACCCGCCATAAGCAAACGCATGCGCCCGCTTTAGATCGTCGGCACGTGCCTCGGGAAAGCGCTTCACTAACAGAGGCCGGATGTTGTCTTTCCACACCAGATCGACGATCTCTTCATGGGTTAGTACCGAGTATGCAATCGAGTTGGCGGAAAAATAGCAGAGCAGGATTAAACTAAGCGATGAGCGGCCCAAGTGCAGCAGAGATCGAGTCATAAAAAAGGGGCAAGTGAATCCCACCCCGGCAGACTCCACGCGCCCGGAAACATTGCCTCCCTTTCGCGCCGAAGACCATCCCGAGGCACGGGATTCTTAGTCTGCAAAATAGAAACTAAGGTTGGCCCATGAATTCTATAAATTGCCCGCGTTCTGTACCAAGTTCTTATTTTCAGGCCGTTACATCCGCTTAGCGTACAGATAAATTCATGTGCAGCTACAAGATTCCCGTGAATGACATCAGCACCCACCGTCGATAATGTCAAAGCTTACTCTTGGGTGGAGTTCGCTTTCCAGCCAAGAGCGCGGATCGTAAGCGGTGACCGCGACATCTTCGAAATGCCGGGGAGGAAGGCAAAATGAGTATCTGGACAATCTTGTTTATCATCCTGTTGATCGCATGGATCACTGGTTTCACGGTGTTCCACGTTGCTGGAGGATTGATTCACTTGCTGCTCGTCTTTGCGATCATCTCGCTGATCTTGCATTTTGTCTTGGGACGAAGCGCGGCATGAGTGTGGCGCTTGCCGCTGCTGGCAACGAGCCCGCATTCGCGGCCACGGAGTCGCGCAAGCTAAAAGGGCCAGGTCGATGCTGGCCCTTTTCATTGCCTTCGTTTGATGCCAGCTAATCGTGTTCGGTTCTGCCGCTGGTAAAGACTACGTTTCAATTCTCGGCGAAACGACTGTCAACGATTAGAAGGAGAAAAACTCATGGGACTTCTCGTTGTACGTACATTTCTGTTGGGATTTCTCACAGTGATGGCCTCACTCACCACATTCGCGCAGTTGCGAATCTCGGTTGGATTCGGCCCTCCAGCACTCCCCGTCTACGACCAACCTGTCTGTCCAGGGGACGGCTACATCTGGACGCCAGGATACTGGGCGTGGGATGAAGATTATGAGGACTATTACTGGGTGCCCGGAACGTGGGTTCTGGCACCCGAGCCGGGATACTTATGGACACCACCATACTGGGCGTGGGACGACGGTGCCTTCGTTTTCTATAACGGCTACTGGGGTCCGGAAGTCGGCTTTTATGGGGGCATCGACTACGGGTACGGCTATTTCGGCAATGGATTTGAAGGAGGCCGATGGGAAAACGGACGCTTCTTCTACAACCGTTCCGTGAACAATATCAACGTTACGAATATTCACAACGTCTACAACACGACTGTGGTGAATGACAGCAACAGGATGAATCGCGTGAGCTACAACGGAGGCAATGGAGGAGTCAACGCTCGTCCGACTCCGCAGCAAGAAGCTGCGGCTCATGCGCGTCATCTTCCGCCAGTTGCCGGGCAGACCCAGCAGATTCAAGCGGCGCGCCGGAATCCTGAATTTCGTGCTACGACGAACCATGGAAAGCCGCCGGTTGCGGCAACGGCGCGTCCGGGAGAATTCAAGGGCGGCGGGGCCGTACCTGCGCGCGCCGCCGGAGCGCCATACCAGCCGCCGGCGAAGCGGACGGCTAACCAGCCGCGTGGAAACGAAGCGCCTCATCCGGCTTCGCCAGAGAACGAAGCCCGCTCCAGGACTTCGAATAATGAAAGCCGTCCGGCGACTCATCCCAATGAACTTCCGCCAATGCAGCGGCCGACGGCCCCGAATACCGGAAATGCGAAGCGGGATCAGAAATATCAGCAGCAGCAACAGAAGCTTCAGCAGCGACAGGAGCAACAGCGGCAAAAGCTCCAGCAGCAGCAGGAAAAAGAACATCAGCAACTGGCGAAACAAAACGCCTCTGAGGCCAAACGGCAAGCTACGGAACAGCGTCACCAGCAGCAAACTCAACAGCTCCAGCAACGGCACGTGCAAGAGCAACAAAAAATGCAGCAGCGGCAGGCGCCAGCGCCTCACCCAGAAGGCAGGCCGCAGAAATAAAGGTCGAAATGGAGTTTTAGAAGCAGGCGGGACCTCGCTAACCGACGATTTTCCCGCCTGTAGTTTTTTCGTCGCCGGCGAACAAAAAATACTTATTTGCTCTTATGCTTTGCGTTAGGAAGGAGTAAAGAGTGCGTCCCATCAGGCACATACGGTGCGGTATCTAGTCAGCACGCGAAAAATATGTATTTCTTCGGCGTGCAATCAGGAATTGCTGCACAGACGTGCACCGCTCTGACCCAGACCGAGAGTTTTCGTTTCGCGCGACTACCCTGCTAATCGACACTGCATCCAAGCTTTGAGTTCCGACCGAACATGCATCCATCCAATTGCCTTCGTTATAAGCAGGAATCACAATGCTGATGGACGGAAACAAAGCCGATCTCCCCAAAGTTGATAATCCGTTCAAACCCCTTGATGAGCGGCTTGACCTGTAAATTGGCGCCTCGTACGTGGCAATGGCCAAGCCGATTAGACCCACGCACAGCCTTTTCGGTTGGCGCTCGAAAACCTGATTTTCGGCACCGTGATCATGGACGGGCCAGGGCTTTCTACAGGAAATACCTTAGGGCACCATGCAAAGTGTCGTGCTCCAATACATTTGTCTCAGTCTCCGGATGCTGCTCGATACTGGGCCGAAATTTCCCCCTCGGCGATGAGCTCAGAACCAACGAGATTTGCTAAGTGACATGTAGTTGCGTGTTCACACGGGTCAGGCTGACTGGCAGTCACGAAGCTGGTCCCGTGAAACGCTCCTTGTCTTTCGGGAGAGGATAGATGAAGAGATCCGCAGTCAACCAAGTCGCACCCACCCCGGCCGATTCTCTGGCGACCCTACCGAAAAATAATGGGAAACATAGAACTTCGGACGACGCGCTCGACCTCACCGTAATTCTGGCGAGCCTGCAAAGCATGCGCGATGGCGACTTCACGGTGCGGCTTCCGGGCACGTGGGTGGGAATGGCGGGCAAAGTTGCCGACACATTCAATGAGATTGTTGCCGCCAATCAGCACATGTCGCAGGAACTGAAGCGCGTCGGTCACGTTGTCGGAAAGCAGGGAAAGACGCGCGAGCGAACCCGATTCCACGAGTCTCGCGGCGCCTGGGGCGAAATGGAAGTGTCGGTCAATACGCTGGTAGAAGATCTGCTCCGGCCCACAGCGGAAGTGACTCGCGCCATCGCAGCCGTTGCGCAGGGAGATCTGACGCAAACGGTCCGCCTGGATGTGGACGGCCGTCCTTTGGAGGGCGAGTTCCTGCGCTCTGCGAATCTCGTCAACACGATGATTCAGCAGCTTGGAGTGTTCACGGCGGAAGTGACGCGCGTGGCCCGCGAAGTCGGCACAGAAGGGAAATTGGGCGGGCAGGCGCAGGTGCCCGACGTAGCCGGTACGTGGAAAGATCTTACCGACAACGTGAACTTGATGGCCAGCAACTTGACCGGTCAGGTGCGAAACATCGCCGAAGTAGCTACGGCCGTGGCCAGCGGTGACTTGTCCCGCAAGATTACCGTCGATGTGCGCGGCGAAATTCTACAACTCAAAGAAGCCATCAACACGATGGTGGACCAGTTGCGTTCGTTCGCATCGGAAGTCACCCGCGTGGCGCGCGAAGTCGGCACCGACGGAAAACTCGGCGGGCAGGCTGTCGTACCCGGTGTGGCCGGAACCTGGAAAGACCTTACCGACTCTGTAAACGCGATGGCCGGCAACCTGACCGCCCAGGTACGTAACATCGCCGAAGTCACAACGGCTGTGGCCCGCGGCGACTTATCGCGCAAGATTACGGTCGACGTGAAGGGCGAGATTCTCGAACTCAAAGACACCATCAACACGATGGTGGATCAGCTCAACGCCTTTGCCGGCGAGGTGACCCGCGTGGCCCGCGAAGTCGGCACCGAAGGAAAACTTGGCGGACAGGCGCAGGTACCCGGTGTCGGCGGCACCTGGAAAGATCTCACCGACAACGTCAACTTCATGGCCAGCAACCTGACCGGCCAGGTGCGAAACATCGCGGAAGTGGCAACGGCCATTGCCAGCGGCGATTTGTCGCGCAAGATCACCGTCGACGTGCGCGGCGAAATCCTGCAGCTCAAAGAGACGCTGAACACGATGGTGGATCAGCTCAACCGCTTCGCTGGCGAAGTGACGCGCGTGGCCCGCGAAGTCGGCACTGAAGGCCGCCTGGGTGGGCAGGCCAACGTTCCGGGTGTGGCCGGAACATGGAAAGACTTGACCGATTCGGTGAACTCAATGGCCGGCAATTTGACGGGCCAGGTGCGGAATATCGCAGAAGTCACGACGGCTGTGGCGCGCGGTGATTTGTCACGCAAGATCACGGTCGACGTGAAGGGGGAAATTCTCGAACTCAAGAACACCATCAACACGATGGTGGACCAACTCAACGCATTCGCCGGTGAAGTGACGCGCGTGGCGCGCGAGGTAGGAACCGAAGGCAAACTTGGAGGCCAGGCGCAGGTGCCCGGCGTTGCAGGTACGTGGAAAGATCTAACGGATAACGTCAACTTCATGGCCAGCAACCTGACCGGTCAGGTGCGAAACATTGCCGAAGTGGCGACGGCTGTGGCTCGCGGAGATCTGTCGCGCAAGATCACGGTGGACGTGAAAGGAGAAATTCTCGAACTTAAAGACACTATCAACACGATGGTCGATCAGCTGCGATCGTTCGCCTCGGAGGTGACTCGCGTCGCACGCGAAGTCGGAACTGACGGCAAGCTTGGCGGCCAGGCGGTTGTACCCGGCGTCGGCGGCACATGGAAAGATCTCACTGACTCTGTGAACTCCATGGCCAGTAACCTCACTGGCCAGGTGCGAAACATCGCCGAGGTTTCGACAGCGATCGCCAGCGGCGACTTGTCGAAGAAGATTACGGTCAACGTCAGCGGCGAAATTCTTCTGCTCAAAGAAACCATCAACACGATGGTGGACCAGCTCAACGCGTTTGCCGCCGAAGTGACCCGCGTGGCCCGCGAAGTCGGTTCTGATGGCAAGCTTGGTGGTCAGGCGCAAGTGCCGGGAGTCGCCGGGACCTGGAAGGACCTTACCGACAACGTGAACTTCATGGCCAGCAACCTGACTGGTCAGGTGCGAAACATCGCGGAAGTCACAACGGCCGTGGCTCGCGGCGACTTGTCGCGCAAGATCACAGTCGACGTAAAAGGCGAGATTCTCGAACTCAAGAACACCGTAAATACGATGGTGGATCAGCTGAACGCGTTCGCCGGCGAAGTCACGCGCGTCGCCCGCGAAGTCGGTACTGACGGCAAACTCGGAGGCCAGGCGCAGGTTCCGGGCGTTGCCGGAACCTGGAAAGATCTCACCGACAATGTGAACTTCATGGCCAGCAACTTGACCGGCCAGGTGCGCAACATTGCCGAGGTCGCGACCGCCATTGCGACGGGCGATTTGTCGAAGAAGATCACGGTCGATGTGCGCGGCGAAATCTTGCAGTTGAAAGAAACGCTGAACACGATGGTCGAGCAGTTGCGATCGTTCGCCGCCGAGGTGACGCGCGTTGCCCGCGAAGTGGGCTCCGAAGGTCGTCTTGGCGGACAGGCCAACGTCCCTGGTGTCGCCGGTACGTGGAAGGATCTCACGGATTCTGTAAACGCGATGGCCGGCAATCTGACGGCCCAGGTTCGAAACATCGCCGAAGTGACCACGGCGGTGGCGCGCGGCGACTTGTCGCGCAAGATCACGGTCTATGTGAAGGGCGAAATTCTCGAACTCAAGAACACCATCAATACGATGGTGGATCAGTTGAATGGATTTGCGGCCGAAGTCACGCGCGTGGGCCGCGAAGTGGGAACCGACGGTAAGCTTGGCGGCCAGGCACAGGTACCCGGCGTCGCCGGTATTTGGAAAGATCTAACCGATAACGTCAACGTCATGGCGGTGAACCTGACCGAGCAGGTGCGTGGTATTGCGAAAGTTGTGACCGCCGTCGCCAACGGCGATCTCACCCAAAAGCTGACCGTGAACGCCAAGGGCGAAGTCGCGGCCTTGGCAGAAACCATCAACAACATGACGGGTACGTTGGCGACCTTTGCCGACCAGGTCACCACGGTGGCGCGCGAAGTCGGCGTGGAAGGCCGTCTCGGCGGCCAGGCGAATGTCCCGGGTGCCGCCGGAACGTGGAAAGATCTCACGGGCAACGTCAACTTGCTGGCCGATAACCTTACCAACCAGGTGCGCGCCATCGCCGAAGTCGCAACCGCCGTCACGAAGGGCGATCTGACGCGGTCCATTCAGGTGGAGGCCAGCGGCGAAGTTGCAGAGTTGAAAGACAACATCAATACGATGATTGATAACCTGCGACTCACTACCGATCGCAACACGGAACAAGACTGGCTGAAGACCAACCTGGCGCGCTTCACGGGAATGTTGCAAGGGCAGCGAGACCTCGCGACAGTAGGCCGCATGCTGCTTTCTGAGCTTGCGCCACTGGTCAACGCGCAACAGGGCGTGATCTACCAGATGGAGACCGAAGAAGTGGGAGGCATGGTGCTGCTGTCGGCGTTCGCCGATGACGGCGAGAATGGCCACCTGCGAAGATTGCAAATCGGTGAAGGTCTGGTGGGACAGGTGGCGGCAGAGAAACGCCGCATGCTGATCTCCGACTTGCCGGAGAAAACGGTGCCGATTCGTTCTGGCTTGTTTCAGTCCGTGCCGCGCAATGTGATCGTGCTTCCGGTCTTATTCGAAGATCGAGTCAAAGCTGTTATTGAGCTGGCTTCGCTCAACGCATTCACTGCTTCTCATCTTGCATTCCTTGAGCAACTCACGGCCAGCATCGGCATCGTGCTCAATAGTATTGAGGCGACGATGCAGACCGAAGGACTGCTTAAGCAATCGCAACAACTGGCGGCTGAACTGCAAACGCAGCAAAAAGAATTGCAACAGACCAACGAACAGCTCGCGCAAAAGGCCCAGCAGTTGGCCGAGCAGAACGTCGAAGTGGAGCGCAAGAACCAGGAAATTGAACAGGCTCGGCGTGCCTTGGAGGAAAAGGCAAAAGAACTCGCGCTTACTTCCAAATACAAATCCGAGTTCCTGGCGAATATGTCGCACGAGCTGCGAACGCCTTTGAATTCGATTCTGGTATTGGGCCAGCAACTGAGCGAGAACCCGGACCACAATCTGACTCCGAAGCAAGTAGAATTCGCGCGCACAATTCACGGCGCCGGAACAGATTTGCTCAATTTGATCAGCGACATTCTCGATTTGTCGAAGATTGAATCGGGAACGGTGTCGGTCGAAGCGGAGGAAGTATTCTTCGCGAACCTGCTCGAGATGGTAGCCCGCCCCTTCCGGCACGAGGCCGAAAACCGTCGCCTTGTTTTTGAGGTTCAAACAGATCCAAGACTTACGCGCAGTCTGGTGACTGATTCCAAGCGTCTACAGCAGGTGCTGAAGAATCTGTTATCGAATGCGTTCAAATTTACCGAACACGGCTCGGTGCGGCTTGCGGTTTCGGTGGCTGAGAAAGGATGGAGTGAAGACCATCCGATTTTGAACGGAGCTGCGTCGGTGGTCTCCTTCGAGGTCGCGGATTCCGGCATTGGCATCGCGCCGGATAAGCAGCGCATTATCTTCGAGGCATTCCAACAGGCGGACGCCAGTACCAGTCGGAAATACGGCGGAACAGGCCTGGGGCTCGCGATCAGCCGGGAACTTGCAAGCCTGCTCGGCGGCGAAATCCAACTGCGCAGCATCCCCGGTCAAGGCAGCACATTTACGCTTTACCTCCCTTTGACCTACGTAGGCCCGTCCGCTTCGAAGCTGACTCCGGCGGATTGGAAAGCGCCATCAACGCCCCTCAAGCTTTCGAATATCGTGGTTTCAGAACATCCAGTCGAAGAGATCGCAGACGATCGCGACAACTTGCAGCCGGACGACGCCGTGCTGCTGATTGTCGAAGATGATCCGCACTATGCTCGCGTGCTGTGTGATTTATCGAGAGACAAAGGCTTCAAGGTTCTTGTGGCCTTGCGTGGCGCGCAAGCCCTCAGTCTCGCCCGGGAGTTCCGCCCCACCGCCATCACGCTAGACGTATTCCTGCCCGACATGCTGGGATGGACCGTGCTCAATCATTTGAAACAAGATCCGGCGACTCGGCATATCCCGGTGCAGATGCTGACTCTCGATGAGGATCGCCGTCACGGGTTAGCGCGCGGCGCGTTTGCCTTCGTTACCAAGCCCAGCAACCCGAATGAACTGGAATCGGCATTGTCGCGAATCAAGGAATATGCGGCGCCGCGACGCAAGCGGCTGCTGATCGTGGAGGACAATCCAGCGGAGCAGCTCAGCATCCGCGAATTGTTGGGGTACGAGGACATCGATGTGATCGTGGCAGCAACGGGAGCCGAAGCGCTGGAACGAGTGGAGGAAGAATCGTTCGACTGCGTGGTGCTTGATCTGCGGCTGCCTGACATGACCGGATTTGACATTCTCGAACGACTCCGGGATATGCCCACGGTCAGCGATCTGCCGGTCGTGGTCTTTACGGGCAAGGAGCTATCGCCCGAAGAGGATGCGCGCTTGCATACCCTGGCTCGAAGTGTGGTGGTCAAAGGAGTGGAATCGCCCGAGCGGCTGCTCGATGAAACAGCCTTGTTTCTGCATCGTGTGGTTGCCGACCTGCCTGAGGAAAAACAGAAAATGCTGGATCGGCTGCATCGCTCCGACGAGGCTCTGATCGGTAAGAAGGTGCTGGTCGTGGATGACGACATGCGAAACATTTTCGCGCTCAGCAGCGTACTGGAACGACGCGGCATGGCCGTTCTCACCGCCGGGACCGGAAGAGAAGCGATTGCAATTCTGGAGTCGACTCCGGACGTGGCGATTGTTCTGATGGATATCATGATGCCAGAAATGGATGGATATGCAACGATGCAGGTGATTCGGCAAAACATAGCGTTCCGGCGGCTGCCCATCATTGCGCTTACGGCGAAAGCGATGAAGGGCGACCGAGAAAAATGTCTGGAAGCTGGCGCATCGGAATATCTGGCAAAGCCGGTCAATACCGAGCAACTACTTTCAGCGCTGCGGATGTGGTTACATCGATGAGTCTTGGTGCAACCAACGGCGGAACCATGAGTCGAGTTGGGCACGGGCTCACGGAGTCGTTTGAAAAAGGGATGAGCGTTCAAGAAAAAGTAAACATTCTGATGGTGGACGATCAAGCCGGCAAACTGCTCAGCTACGAGGCCATTCTGTCCGAACTGGGCGAGAACCTGGTTCAGGCCACGTCAGCAAAAGAGGCGCTCGAGAAGTTGCTGAAGACCGACGTAGCGGTGGTGCTGATGGACGTCAGCATGCCGGATATCGACGGCTTCGAGTTGGCTGAACTCATCCGCCAGCATCCACGATTTCAGAAGACCGCCATCATTTTCATTTCCGCCGTTCATCTGACGGACATGGATCGTCTCAAGGGATACCAGCACGGTGCGGTTGATTATCTCTCGGTGCCCATTATTCCGGAAGTGCTCCGGGCCAAAGTGAGAGTATTCGCGGAATTGCACCGTAAGAAGGTGCAGCTGGAGCGGTTGAATAGCGAACTGGAACAGCGCGTAGCCGAGCGGACGCAGCAACTGGAACAGAAGGCCGTAGCCTTGCTGAAGCTCAACGGCGACCTGGCACAAAAGAATCAGGAGTTGGATGCCATCGTCCAGACCGCTCCCGACATCATCTTCAGCCGTCAACCAGACGGTAGCCGGGAATACATCAGCGGGCGCTTCTACGAATACACTGGAGCGCCTCCGGGTTCGGCGGTGGGAGTGGGGTGGATGGAATATGTTCACCCTGACGACAAAGATGCCAGCGTCGACCACTGGATGCGCTGTGTGCAATCCGGGGAAGCCTACGAATCCGAGTACCGAATCCGCGGTGCGGACTCGCAATATCGCTGGTTTCGAGCTCGAGCTGTGCCCGTGCGAGATGAAGATGGAAACATCGTAAAGTGGTATGGCACTTGTTCCGACATCCACGACAGCAAGCTTCTGGAGCAATCGATCCGCGACAGCGCCGTCGAGTTAGAACGCCTCGTGAACAGTCGAACGGCCGAACTGAGACGGCTTTCCGGAAAGCTAATGAGCATGCAGGATGAAGAGCGCCGGCGCATCGCTCGTGAAATTCACGACGGGCTGGGGCAGGAGCTCGCAGCGGCAAAAATGATTCTTGACGGCATTCTCGCCAAGGACTCGTCCCCGCAGATACGGCAGGCCTCGGTAGAAGCAAGCCAACTGGTGGAACGAGCAATCCAGCAAGTCCGGACTATCTCGCACCTGTTGCATCCTCCGCTCCTGGATGAAGTGGGTCTGGTTTCTGCTCTGCGGTGGTTTCTGGAAGGGCTTTCAGAAAGAAGTGGGATCAACATTCGTCTCGACGTAGACCCTCCCAATCTCGGGCGCCTCAAATCAGAACTGGAGACCGCAATCTTCCGCATCGTTCAGGAAGCCCTCACTAACATGTTCCGGCATTCCGGAGCCCACAATGGCAGTGTGAGCGTCGCCGAACGTGACGGCAATATCCTGGTTACGGTGACCGACGATGGAAAAGGCGTGGATCAGGAAGTGACGCAATTGCGTCCGGAAAGCGTAGGGGTCGGTATTGGCGGAATGCGACAGCGCGTGACAGAGCTCGGCGGCACTTTGCGCCTTTCGAACGCCAATCCCGGTACGATCGTCGAAGTTGTTATCCCAGCGCGAAGGCCGGAGGCCGTAAAAGTACCGGTAAACGCTTGAAGTTAGCTTCTGGCGGCGGCCCTTTTGCAATTCTCCAGGGCTCGAACGCGTCCATAGTTCAGCAGAGTCTGCAGTGAATGCTAACCTGATGTTCGCTGGCCAGGTCGACAGGAAGACGCATGATTCCCCGGCCGCAAGAGCCGGGCCCGTACATATTTTCCCGGATTCCGACGACCCGCCGGGTTCGCTAAGCTTCCATGCAAGTAAGGGGGCGGGCATGTCCGTTCACGGAGTGACTGCACACGATAGCCCCCGCCGGGCCTTTGCAGTTTGACCGGCTTGGAAGCTGTCCTTGCCCGCCCGTTCCGACCTCTCATTTACCGGGAATTTTCGATCCAACTTAGGGCTTGCAGTCGATGCGCCCTTCAGTTCCATCGACGTAGATGCTCAAAGTCGATGGATATCAGCATTGCTTGTCGCCGAGGATTGGTCGTTTTACGGAATGAGAGAACGATTTAGCTGAATTTGGCGGCGGATGAGTGTCCGCTCTTCCAGACCAGGAGCGTGGTCGAAGTGACTATCCCCACTCTCGTGCGCGTGGGATGGCGGTGTCACAGAGGAAACCTCGTGACACCGCACACTATCGTTATCGAACGGTACTTCCCCTGGCAAAGTGCGTAATCAGCGAGATTAGAAATAGAATCAGAAATACCACGAAGAGCAATTTCGCAATGCCAGCGGCTGCTACGGCGATGCCGGTGAAGCCGAACACTCCGGCAACCAGCGCTACGACCAGGAAAGCCAGTGCCCAATAAAGCATGTTCCCTCCACACTCTAAAAGTTTGGGATCGACGGGCATGATCATAGGAGGTAGGAGTATGGGAACCCATCCGGCGGAGTGAGTATTTCGGGCTAGCGAATGCCTTAATAGTGAACTTCTGGTTCGGAAGGAGCAGGTGCCGGTCCGTCCCAGAGGACCGGCACCCGCTTGGGGGGCGTTGTGTCGAGTAGAGATTGCAGATTAGTTCGCCCGACGACGACTCACAATACTGTGAATCCTGTATATCTCTCCCCGAAATGTAGTGGATTAGCCCTTCGGTTTTGCAAATTGCTGCGTTTTCGATGCCACCTCAGGCTGGTGACTATGGGGGAAGTTCTTGAGCCGTTTACTGCTTCCGCTGGATAGAAGCAACTCTGAACGGGCGGTAAGGTGGAGCATGGGCAGTCAATCAGCAGGTGCTCTGTCGAGCACAGAAGAGGACCAACAATGAGCTGCAAATCTTCCCTTTGGCCGAGATGTCTGATGGTGTTGAGCATTTTCACTCTGTTCATTGGTGTGGGATGGTCGGCCGATGAACACGACCAATCTGAGATCAATAAACGGATCGAAGCGTCTGCAAAAGTGTTGGACGAGATTATGGCAACACCGGATAAGGCAATCCCAGATAGCGTGATGCGAGATGCAAAATGCATCGCTGTCATACCCTCGATGGTGAAGATTGCAATCGGTTTTGGCGGGAACCATGGCAAAGGGGTAGCAACGTGCCGGACGGCCGCCGGTGTGTGGAGCGCGCCTGCGCCGATTACCATCACGGGTGGCAGTTGGGGCTTGCAGCTCGGAGGCCAGGCGGTGGATCTGGTGATGATCGTAACAAATCAGTCTGGAATGGATCATCTGCTCTCCAGCAAATTCAAACTGGGGGCGGACGCTTCGGCCGCCGCCGGTCCAGTGGGCCGGGATGCCGCAGCCGATACCGACATCAAGATGCGCGCCGAAGTTCTAACGTACTCGCGCGCCCGAGGTCTTTTTGCCGGTGTTGATTTGAGCGGCGCTGCGCTTACTCAGGATAAAGACGAAACGCGCTTGCTTTACGGGAAGTTCGAACCATTCGCCGAAATCCTGAACGGGAAGGTTGAGCCCACCGCCTCCAGCAGGCCGTTCCTGGCGGCCGTGAAAAAGTATTCCACTCAGAGCAAAGAAGGCAAAGAATCGAAGAGCAGCGGGAACTCAACGGGTACATCCGCTGCAAAATAGCCGCGGAGCCGAAACAAGCGGACCCCGAATCGGTCAGACTGTGTAATTCAATCTATCGAAAGAGATTTTATGTACACAATTCTATTAGTGGTTCTGATCCTGCTGCTGCTCGGAGCGTTGCCCACATGGCCTTATAGCCGAGGGTGGGGATACTACCCGAGCGGCGGGCTCGGCTTGGTCGTGGTGATGGTGATTATTCTGCTTTTGACGGGCCGACTTTAGGGAAGATGCCCGTTGCTTTCATTGTGATGTTTTTGTATGCGAAATGGTGGGAGAAACCACAGTCCCACCATTTCTTTTTGATATGAATCCACGAATAACCCTGCGGTTCTGTTCACGCATCTATATGCACGACGTCCATTTGAGGAGCAGTCATGTCGAGCCACCAGAATTCCGCGTACAACGGTGAATCTTTGTTTCGCCTGCCGGCGCGCACAATTAACGGCCCACGCTATTCGAAGGGAGTGTCTAATCCACGCACGTCCGTGAAGCCGGCTGTTCGACTTTCTCGTCCGCCGGATCAAATCTGGGGAAAATACAACAATTATCGTGCAAATGGTGTAGCTGTCTCCGTCGTGATCCACATCGCATTCATCGGACTGCTCCTTAGCGGTGTCTTCGTCAGCCATCAGATTACACAACGCGAGACTCGCCAGGTCGTAACGTTGATCGCACCATCGCCAGATACTTATGCATTGCCGGTATCGAAAAAAATCATCAGCGGCGGGGGCGGGGGCGGCGATCATGATCTTCTACCCGCACCCAAGGGACATCCTCCAAAGCTGGCAGAGCAGCAGATCACACCGCCGGCAATTGTGATGCGAAATGAGAAGCCGAAACTGGCAGTGCAACCGACAGTGGTTGCGCCGCCAACCGTGCGGCTCGCCGAAAATCACATGCCGAATCTTGGCACTGCAAGTGCCGCGGTGATGCCGGCAGCGCCGCCTTCAAATGGAACCGGATCTGGCGGCGGTATCGGTTCTGGTTCGGGCGGTGGAGTTGGCGTGGGGCATGGGTCCGGCATCGGTGCGGGCAGCGGTGGCGGGATGGGTGGCGGAGTGTATCACGTAGGCGGCGGTATCTCAGCTCCCATTGCGATCTCATCTCCTGATCCCGACTATACGGAAGAAGCACGGCGCGCGAAGAAGCAGGGCACCTGCGTTCTCTGGCTCATTGTCGACTCCACGGGACATCCTCGCGACATTCGTGTGGCGCGCGGCTTGGGATTCGGCTTGGACGCTAAAGCTCTGGAGGCCGTGAAGCAGTGGCGCTTTCAGCCGGCACTCAAAGATGGCAAGCCGGTCGACGTGCAAATCAGCGTAGAAGTGGAATTCCACCTCTATTGAGTCGTGAATGTCAATCCCAAAGTTCCCGTAGTTATGCAGTGAGAAGTCCCGTTTCGGGGCGGATCTCTCACCTTTGGCAGATCAGGTTCCACCCTTCCCCAGAAGTTCCTGCCAGTGGTCTTACAGACTCTCCTGCAAGTGTTTACAGATGTGACCCGATACAAGGTTGGCGTTGCTTTTCTTACTCTGGCATCCATGTTCGCGTGTCTTGCGGTCAGCGAACAACTTTCAGCGACCTGAAGGAGAGCAACGGTGGCGACTTGTGCGATCTCTGCGACAGAAGCGAACGTAATCTCAACGCCCGGCGCGAAGGGCCGTGATGATTCTCAGATCAACCTGGTAAGGCGTGCGCAAGCTGGCGATGAACAAGCTTTTGCAACCCTATTCCAGCAACACAAGAACCGAGTCTACTCAGTGTGCCTGCTGATGACCAAGGACGTCGCCGAGGCCGAAGATTTAACGCAGGAAGCGTTCCTGCAAGTGTTTCGGACCGTCCGTTCGTTCCGCGGCGATGCCGCATTTTCCACCTGGCTCTATCGCGTTGCGGTGAACACTGTTCTGATGAAACTGCGACGGCGCAAATCGCCCCCTACGGTTTCGCTCGACGAGCCAGTCAATTCGGAATCTCCCTCGCTGCATCGCGATTTCGGCAAAAGTGATCCGGAACTCACCGGCGTGGTCGATCGAATTGCTCTGCGCCGCGCTCTGCAAGAACTTCCGGAAGGCTGCCGGACGATTTTCGCTCTGCACGAGGTCGAGGGCTACCAGCACCACGAAATCGCTGAGTTACTCGACTGTTCCATTGGCAACTCGAAATCGCAACTGCACAAGGCAAAGCTAAAAATGAGGAGTCTACTTTTTCCCAAAGCAAAAATCCGACGGCGAACGGCGAAGGAGAATGCGAGCGCCCGCGACACAAACCCATTCACCGTCAGCAAAATAAGCGCGTGAAGGAAAGTACCTTGCAGCGGGGGAGCCATTGAGAGTGTCGGAGGCAATCATCATCGTCGGGTCCAACCGACAGCCGGTGGAACAACCCGCGTCGCTGCGGTGGACCCCTGAGACAGGTGTTGGAGGCGAAGGGCTTGCCACCCTCGAAATATTGGGACAATCCGTGTTACAGCGCACGGTTGCAGAGCTAAAGAAGGCCAAGGTCGACAGGATTTCAATCTGCGTAGACGTGCCTTTCTTTTCCGCGCTCGACGACAAACCCGCGAATGCGGCTAGTCCGTCAACGACTGCGTGGGAATCCGCTGGCGAACGGCTGAGGCAGTTCGCGGAGAACGGCCCGCAGTCGGTCCTGATTGTCGAACTGAGCGCGTATGTTGAGCTGGATTTTGCAGAGTTGCTTCGTCGTCATGACGAATCCGGGAAAGCGGTGACACGAGCATCCCATGAAGCTGGTCCTATCAGCCTGTGGGTGGTAAACCCAGCGATGATGCCGGACATCCAAGAAATACGAGGTGTGTTAGACGAGAGCGAGGGTGCGGAATTCTACACGTCGGGATATATCAACCGACTAGAGACTCCCGCGGACCTGCGTCGTTTGGTCAGTGACGGCCTCGGATGCCGTTGCCAGTTTCGTCCGCAAGGGTTCGAGGTCAAACCCGAAATTTGGATGGCGCCAGGCGCGCAGGTCGAGAAGGCAGCTCGCATTGTGGCGCCCGCATTCATTGGGCGCGGTGTGAACATCGGCGATGAGTGCCTGATCACGCGTGGCAGCAGCGTAGAAAGCGATTCTGAAATTGATTATGGAACCACAATTGAAGACAGCTCCATATTGTCGAACACGTATGTCGGGATCGGGCTGGATCTCTCGCATTCCATCGCCCGGGGCAACAGTTTGCTGAACTTGCAACGCGACGTGCTTCTTCAAATATCAGATCCGGCAGTGATGCGACAGAACAAACATGTATCGGCGCGAGATCGGCATTTAGCCTTCGATCTCGGAGCTGGCGAAGCGCTGGCAATGTTGAGGCAAGACCAGTGACAGGGACGCAGTCCCAGTGAGATCGAAGGGATTGGATGTTAGCAGTTAAATTCAAAAGAGGTGAGAAATGTTGACTAGGGGGCCCGTAGTCGTGATGCAAATGCCAGAGCAGTTTACCGGCGGAGAAGTCCAAACCTTTATGCTGGAATTGGGCCCGCTGCTCGAATCGAATCGTCCCCGCATTGTCCTCGAATGTTCTCAGGTGCGGTCCGTTGATAGCGCTGGCGTGGAAATGTTGCTGCATAGCCTGGAAGAAGTGCTCAAGCGCGACGGAGATCTCAAACTCGCTGCTCTCTCCGCCGAGGCTGAGGTGTTTCTCGAACTGATGCGGGTGGCGCGCGTGTTTGAAACCTTCCCTACTTCAGAGGAAGCGGTGCGGAGTTTCAATGTGGTGCCTGCCGACGCGGTGCCGCAAGACGCGCCGTGGTATTCCGCCGTTTTTGGCGATTTGGGAGCTCAAGCAAGCTAGTTAGTTAGGGAGGTTACGATGGGACTGTTGGATCGAGGGCTTCTCTGCAGTACCTGTTGTGCTTTCGTTCTCGCCTTGCCAATTCATATCCTTGCGCAGCAGCAAGAAACTGCTCCTGCCGATCAGCAGCATGCTGCGGCGATCGTGGGCAACGCTCTGTCCGCTTCTTTAACGCCGGCGGCGCTTCCCGATAGCCCAGGAGCAGAGTGGGTCAAGTCTCAAACCAATTCGGCTCAGCAGGAGAGTTCTTCGCAACCAGCCACACAGACGACCAGTCAGCCGCAGGCCTCTGCTGCGCAGGATCAGAAACTTCAACATCCCGTCGGGACGGCGGCAGCAGAGGCGCCCAAGGTCAGCGGCATAACCGCGGCGCAGCCTGCCGGCGTGGCCATTGCTCCCGCGAAGCAAAGAAGAGTACGAACAATCGCGTTGAAGGTTGGGGCAATCATAGGCGCCGGTGCAGCGCTGGGTGCGGTCATCGCTTTGACCGAAGCTACACCCAGCAAACCACCAGGGGCACATTAGAGATTCTTCGCTTTTTACAAGGGCACAGCCACGGCGAGTAACGCATGCGATTAGATAGTGTCAAAGTAGTGAGCTTTTCCGGAATCGACGGAGCCGGCAAGAGCACCCAAATCGAGGCGCTCTGCCACTCGTTGCGCACCCGCGGGTTTCACTGTGCGCTCTACACATTTTGGGACGATGTTGTGGCGTTCTCGGGGCTTCGAGAGCGCATCAGCTTGCGAGCCTTCAAAGGGGATAAAGGCATTGGAAGCCCCGCCAAACCCATTGTTCGCCGCGATAAGAATGTCACCACGTGGTACATGACGATTTTCCGGCTGTTTCTGTATATGCTCGACGCATTCAGCCTCAGCGTGGCAGTTTCCCGGAGTGCGGAAAGCGATGCGGACTTTCTTATCTTCGACCGGTACATATATGACGAACTGGCCAATCTGCCGCTGAAGAATCTCGCAGTACGTCTGTATATATGCGTGCTGCTAAGATTTATTCCCCGGCCCGATGTGGCTTTGTTTTTGGATGCCGACCCGGAAGCGGCGGCGATTCGTAAGCCGGAGTATCCTTTGGAATTTGTGCGCCGCAATCGGGATGCATACCACCGCATGAGCAGATTGGTTGGTATGACCATTGTCCCGCCTCTTTCCATCGAGCTCACAAGCGAAATCATCGACGAACTAGTATCGGAAAAATGCCTGAGAATGGACCAGTACACTTTTTTGCGCGATAGCGAAGACGGCGCGGCCTCGCTCGAGGCTCACCACAGCTAAAGCAGTTTCCCTCTATTAACCCTGCGACTGCAACTTCTTCTGCGGAAAGCACATCGAACCTTCTGCTGCTAAGTATGGGAGCCCAATGAAGATCTGTTTAGTTACCTCCTTTCCGCCAAGCACCGGCGGACTGAGCGAATATGGATTCCACATTGCGCAAGAATTGCAGCGCAATCCTTTTCTCAGTCTTACCGTGCTGGCAGACGAACTCTCGCAGGGGCACGTCGAGCCGGAGGGATTTTCGGTCGTACGTTGCTGGTCCTTCGATGACATGGGAAGTGTCGTGCGCTTGGTGAAGGTGTTGCATCGCATGAAGCCAGATGTGGTTTGGTTTAACCTGCTTTTCAGCACATTTGGACGCAATCCTCTGGTCGCTTTCAGCGGACTTATGACGCCACTGTTGGCGCGGCTGAGCGGACGTTATACCCACGTGACCCTGCATCACCTGATGGACACGGTGGAATTGAAGGATGTCGGCGTTCGTAATGAAAGGCTGTACCGGTTCGCAGGTGCGGTTGCCACACGCATGCTTCTGCTTTCCAATTCCGTTTCCGTGCTGATGCCTGGCTATCGCAAAATTCTGAATGACAAATATGGACGGGACAACGTCCACCTGCGGGCGCACGGCATTCTGACACGGCGGCCTGAATTCCCCGATTTCGCGCGCCGTGGGAATCCTGTTCATCGCATCCTGGCTTTCGGAAAGTGGGGGACCTACAAAAGACTTGAGTTGATGATTGAGGCTTTCGACCTGATCGCACGGCAGCTGCCAGACGTGAAGTTAGTCATCGCAGGCGGTGATCATCCTCAGGCACGCGGATACACCGAGTCCGTAAAACAACAGTGTGCCGGCGATCCTCGAATCGAATTCCGCGGATACATTCCGGAAGATGATCTGGCGGATCTGTTCCAAAGTTCCAGCGTAGCTGTTATGCCATATTCATCTTCGACGGGGTGCAGCGGGGTAGCGCATCTTGCCTGCGCCTATGGCGTACCTATTGTTTCTGCAGATCTAGCTGATTTCCGGCAGATGGCACAGGGCGAGGAACTGGCGATGAAATTCTATCCAGCGGGAAACGCCCGGGGGTTGGCGGATTCCTTGCTGGAACTGCTGCAGAATCCAGAAAAGCAGCAGATGATGGCGGCGCAGAATTTTTCTGCCGGATTGCGCATGACCATGCCCAATGTGGTGCAAAAATATCTCAGGCATTTTGAGGTTGAGCAACGCGTCCAGACCCTCAAGTACGTCTCGCGGTTTCGCCGCCTTCCGCGCTGGATTCCTTCCAAATCTTTATTGTTGCGCCTGATGACGCGGAATACCCTGGGCTGGGCGCGGCGATCCGCAGTCTTGAACGCGCCCAATCCCTGGAGTGGCCGCGATTCTCGGCTACTTTACGGTGACGAGGACGGTCGTGGAAAGCTGAGTGGATCCGGCGTTCCCGTTGATGGTGACGACGTAGCTGCCGGTCGAAGAGCCGCTGACGGCACTGGAGCCTCCTCCCCCGCAAGAGGAAGCAAAGAGAATGATGGCCAGCAGCGCGCCGGCTCCCGCCAGAGCGATCATGCGGCGACGGTTGATCTTGCCGATGATGGTGATTCCCATCAGGCCGAAGCTGAACAGTCCGCTGGCGAAAAAGAACGTCCGTCTTTCGCCGTTGTGCGCAGACGTAACGGCGCTGGACGCGACGGTCAGCACCGAACTGGCGACGCTCGCGCCCGGAGTGATGGACGCTGGGGAAAATGAGCAACTCAAATCTGTGGGCAGGCCGGAACACGTCAGCGTGATCGAGTTATTGAATGAACCTGTTCGCGCTGTCACCGCCACAGTCATCTTGCCGCTCTTTCCCGCAGAAATCGTCAAGGCGGAGGGATTCGCAGCCAGGGTCAGATTGCCACTCGTGCTGCTATCTCCCGCGCAGTTGAGCGTGAATTTCACTGCTCCCGACATCTGATTGCTGATGCTCGGCTTCCCTACAGCCTGGACGTAAGAAATGTAACTGCCATTCGGAACCGAGTAGCTGCACAGGTTCACCGATCCTGTGCCGGGATACGCCTCTCCCAATGACATCAGATTCTGTCCGTCCGTGCTGATGTATGCAACGTAGTGGTCGACCGTGCTCTCATCGCCATTCACATTCCATTGCAGCGAATTGCCGGAAACGGAGGCCGCCACACTGAAGCAATTGTTGATTCCGGACTCGATCTCGGTGGCTTCTTCATAATCGTTCCAGGTTACAAGCTGCAATGCCGCCAACTGTTTTCCTGAATTGTAGAGGCTGTTAATCTCGGAAAACGTCTGCAACCAGGTTTGCCCACATTGCTGGCTCATGATGCGGTTCGATCCCCAGGAGGCCAACGTGTCGTTGAAACCTTTGTAGGATGCACCGACGGTCTGCTCATTCTCGAGCGGAATGCCGGTATCGTAAAAGCTGGTCAGGTAGCTCATTCCGTAATCAGAGGTCGTCGGCATCACCCAGGAATAACTGCCTGAGCTCAAAGCGTGATTGAATCCGTTGTTGTTCTGAAAAAGAAAAACAGGCTGGCTGGAGAGGGCCCCCGTGACGGCATTCCAATCCACGGTGTAAGACAGGTCGATGTTGAAATTTGTGACAACCGGCTTGCCTTGCCAAGTCATGTAAGCCGGAGACGGGAAATAGGTCTGCTCGATGTACTGCAACTGCTGGACTAAGGCTTGCTGCGGCGAACAACCGGAGCACGAATCCCACTCAATCGCTCCCTGGTCGATCATGATCGCGAAAGTGAATCCGGGATGGGTTTCCGCCTCGGCCATCACCAACTTGGTCGCCTGATCAATACTGTTGTTGGGTCCATACCAATCAATGATGACGCCCTGAATGCCGCGGCTAATCATGTCAATAATTTGCCGATGCACTTGCGCAGGATCGTTAGAGTTGTAGGCGACGTTCATATGGTTCGATCCGCCAAACCACAGAAGCAGGTGAGCATAGACCTTGGTATCCGCGCCGGAGTAGAGCAGGGAATGCACATCCACTTTGCTGACATTTCCAGCGCCCGAATTGCTGTTTGTCTGGTTGCTGAATGAATTGGCTGCGCTAGTATTGTTCGCAGTCTGCGCAGCTAACGTAGTTGTAGGTACGACGGAGTTTCCTGCCACGCATACCCCTGTGGCAAACAGGAGCAGGAATACACCACACCAATATTTTAGACACATCTGCCCTCAGAGCGGAGCTTGCCGAGGTCTTGCGTCTTGCGAATGCCGGAAGCGAGAGGGAGGCACGCAAGCCTGTAGATTCCTCTCGGTCAGCTGGGACTTTCTGGGATCGTAAGGAGCTTATTGCGAAATGGAGCGCGATGAAAAGGTCACGTTAGTTCACGAACTACTGTGCGACGGAAAGAGCCGAAGGAGGACAGCGACCGGCGCCGCTCGGATTTGAGTCAAGTATGCGGGTTCGAACTGAGACCGGGATTAAGAGTAGGGCCGAGATTGATTTCCTATTTTTGCTGCTGGACCGTAAGATTCCGCGCTACATACCGAGAGTCCTGGAAAGTCGTGACTGCTGTAACCATCGCTCCAGGTTGCAGGTTGTCATCGGGAGGAAAAGAGGGATCGAGGTAGATTTCGTAAGTCTTATGGTCAGTCGATGAGTTCAGGACCAGCAAGCCGGTTCTCAGATCGATATGAACCACCTGGCCGGAAAAAACATAGCGCGTTCCCGGAAGAGCGAGGATCGAGATTTTTTGGGCTGTATCGTGGCCGTTTCCTTCAGATGTGAAGGTCACGTCGACGAGCGACCCGGGGACCAGCGTGCTCGCGGGCACAGTTCGATCCCCTTCCACAAACTGCGTGGAAGAACTCAAGCGCACTTTCACAGGGAATGGCGCAATGCCATCCTGAATGCTGAACTCGTCTTGATTCACCAGGTATTTCACGATCACCCCACGACTATCACCCAGTGCCGCTGCGGCATCGAGGCGAATATTCTTCGCGAAGATCGCGCTCCCATCGAGAATCGTATCCAGATAAATTCGCTGTCCCTCACGCAGATCGGCAATCGTCACTTCCTTTGTGCCGCGGAAAACCCTGGTACGGGGATCGATTAGAGCCGTTGTCCGCCCGCCGCCGAATACTCGTACCGTTAGTTGGTCCCGAACGCGATCCAACTTCTCCAGCGTCCCACCGACCAGAGTCGCATTCTTTCGCGGGATCGGCGGCAAGTCTGGAAGAAGACTGGCGGGATCGATGGAGATTCCGCTGTCGATTTCGCGAATCGCAGGCTCTCCCGGTTCGATGGCGGCAGGCTGAACGGTATCTGCAGAGGCCGACCCAGGTGACACCATTTCCGAAGGTGGCGGATCCTTAGCGACCTGCGAGAGACCGACGCCGGCAAATAAGATCAGGGGAATCGCCAATTTCGTAAGGATGGCGCAGACGGTCCTCATGGAAGACACAAATCTCACGGCACTTGGATGCAATGTCTGTTTGAGAAGGTAGCCACAATTCGTCAGTGAATCGCCGTAACAATCGGCAAACAAAGGCAGCTCTCCGGCATCAAAAAGCTGATTTAAGAACAATTGTGTACAAAGGGGGCAGAATATCGATGCTCTTGAATCGACGGTCTATTTGGATTATGGCGTTGGCCGCATCCGCGACTTTCGGTGCGCGATTCGCACAGGGAGAGGAGCGCAAGATTTCGATCACAATCCCCAAGCGAAGCAAATTGACTCCTGTGCAGCGACTCAACCGCGAAGGAGTCGAGGCGCTGCAGAAGCACAAATATCAAAAAGCGGAACAGCTTTTTTATAAGGCATATCTCTACGACCCGGCCGACGCCTTCACGCTGAACAATCTCGGATACATCTCGGAGCTGCAGGGGGATATTGATCGCGCGGAAAAGTTTTATCAGCTCGCCGCCGAGCAATCCAGCGAGGCTGTCGTGGATCTGGCAAGCTCGCGACAAGCGCGGGGGAAGCCGATGAAAGACGCGTTGGCTGCTACCAGCGCGCCGCTGGAGATCAATCACGCGAACGTTGAGGCGGTACGCCTGCTTTCGCAGGGGCGCTCCGCCGAAGCCGATCTCCTTCTGCAGCAGGCCCTAGAGAAAGATCCCCACAATGTTTTCACGTTGAACAATATGGGCGTGGCTAAAGAGATTGAAGGCGAGGAGGAGCAGGCGCTGAAATATTACGACGAGGCTTCCGCGGGACAATCCGGCGCCGCGGCAGTGGTTACGACCAACCCGGTTTGGCGAGGACGTCCCGTAAATCAAATGGCCCAACAGAATGCCAAGGGGTTGCGCGATTATCTCAAGCGCGAGAAAGATCTGCCGGAGCAGGTCGCAGAGCTGAATTTGCGTGGCGTCTCTGCGGTAAACCGCAATGACCTGCGCACGGCGGATGCGGATTTTCGCAAAGCGTATGCTCTCGATCCCAACAACGCATTTACGCTGAACAATATTGGATACGTTGCGGAGCTAGAGGGGGACCAGGAAACGGCCGAATTTTATTACGACCATGCGCGGCAGTCGATGGGCGCGACGGCGACCGTGGGCGTGGCTACGCGCCAGACAGCGGAGGGTCGCAAACTCTTCTCAGTTGCGGAGGACAGCGATTCGCACGTTCAGGATAAAGTCGCTCAGGAACGTCAGGCTTTGCAGCGGCAAGGGGGGCCGGTGGTGCTGCGGCGCCGGGACAACAGCATCGTGGAAGAATCGAGTCAGCCGGTGAAGCCGCAGTAGCGGATTACTCGCTCTCCAGGAAGCGGCCGATGTCCGATTCGGGATCGTAAAAGATATGCCGCACAAGATTGGTTAAATACCGCGAGAGAGTATTTACATTCGTTCGATACCAACAGCAGCGCGTCATCGAACGGGATAAACCGCAGATGAACTGAAAGTTTTCGAGCGCGGCCGGGGGCCGCGCCAGCATCGCCGCGGCCATGCGGTGATTTCCATCCAGAATCGTCAGAGGGCTTTTTGCGTCTACTCCGATCAGCAGGACCGTCGGACTCACGAGACGCTCCTGAACCGGATGGCTCAAGCGGCGCAGCTTACGAAAGAACTCGTCTTCCGGCGACTCCTGCCATTTCAGGCGAAGAGATTCGACCATGTCAGTCAGATAAAAGCTGCCTTCTGCAACCCGACGCCACTGAGCGCGTGGAAAGAATCGGATGCGCTCCAGATCCTGCTGCCTGAGTTCCACCATGAACCACTCGGTGTCATCAGGCAGTTCCCGCCACATTGCTCCGCGTCGCAGAAACAAAAGCGCCCGCCGCAGCGCGTTCTCCCGATGGCTTTCTAAATCGGGAGCACTCACTAAATATTCAAACTCTGCCCGGTATTCTTCGAATTCAGGATGGTGGAATTCACTGCGCAGGAATTCGGCAATGACTTCGTGTTCACTCAATGAGCGCACGAAAGAGAGGTTGGCATACGTTCGGATGTCTTGTTCCGGTGCGATCTCGCGGCGCAGCAGAGGCAGTGCGACCAGAGCGAACAACAGGATCATCAGCACCAGTTGCACGAAGATCACTTCCCGCAAGGTGTGATGAAAAAGGCAGATTCCAAGAATGAACACACCACTAAACGCCAGCTGCAACCAACTTGTGTTCGCTATCTTCCGCGACATCTCGTATGTGATGGTCACAGAGCTGAGAGAATAGATCCCAGTCGTAAGGGCATAGAGGATCAGGAGGGCGGCTAAGTTAACGTATGTTCCCGATTCAAAGTGCGAACCGAAAAGAGTTCTCCACAAAAAGCTGGGAATGGCCCACAGGCCGAGTATCAATACAGACAGAATCAGAAATACCATCAGAAGTGAGAGAAAAAATACCGGACGAGCCTCGCGATCGTTGGAACGCGCAGCGGCGGAGACGGGGAACATGGTGTTCACCACGGACCACGCGCACATATTGACTAGACGTCCGACGAGGGAAACGGCGGCATAGATTCCTGCCTGGTCAGAAGTGAAGAAGTGCTTTACCAGGACAATGTCAAAGTTATTGATGACGACCTGTCCCGAGAAGAAGACGATCGCTTGCAATCCTTCGCCAAAGGGAATCGGTAGACCCAAAGAGCGAAGGGACGGCCATCCAGGATTCGGTTTCGCGAGGAAGTAGGACGCGATGACAGCGATGACACTGGCCAGAACCGCGCCCTTAACGCCCAACCCTAGGCGAATCAGCAGGAAGGCGCCTCCTAGCCGAACCAGGCCTTCCAGCATGAAGTTCATAGCGAGCGCGCGGAATGCGTGAACGCCTTGGATATAGCCGCGCCGAACGCCCAAAGGAATATAAAAAGCCGTTCCTAAAGCCAGCAGCGAAATCAACCCTGCATCGGGCAGATTGAGATAATTCTGGATCGCATGGTTAAACAGAAATAACAGGAGGCCGATGCCGATTCCCGCCATCCACGATTGGATATGCAATCGGCCGAAGATCGCAGCCTTTTCACGATCGGTTTCGTGGCTGGCCACGTATTTCGCACAAACCACCTGGAAGGAGAGGGTGATCGCTGAAGCCAGCATGAGAAGCGTGTAGACGGCAGTCGCGTGTGCGAAACCAGTGGGTCCCAGCAAGCGGGCAGTGGCGACGTTGTAAATCAGATTGGTGACACCCACCAGCCCCGACCCCGCAAGCATGGTGAGGCTTCCGCCAACCAGCTTATGCCGAAGGGCTTTGGCGCGGCCGTGGGTTGTGTCTGGCGCCCCACTGCCGGGAAGATCTGAACTCCGTTTTCTCCCGAAAAAGGTCATAGAAGGGAACGAGCCTAAAAGAGCGTGAAATGGACAACGGGAAGCACTGTGTTCTTGCTCGATCCCGGAAAGTTATAAAAAGTCTGCTGCTGAACGCCAAGCGAAAAGCGCATGGGAAAGCGGACGGGCACCTGGTCTGCGCTGTCTCTCACACTCCCATGCAAGGCGTGTACGTAGGAAACCAGAAGCTCGCTCTGGACATTGTCGTAAGGGTGGTAACCCATACCGCGAGACAAAACGAACGAGCCCTGCACGTCCCAATGCCGCGTGGCGCGAAAATCGAAACGTCCTCCGGGCAGAAGCGCCTGGGCGATTGCATATTGGGTATTTTGGACACGCCAAGAACGCAAATCCTCAGCCAGAGCCGCCGCCGTCAGACGATTGCCGAATTTACGCTGTAACCCAGCGTAGGTCGAGGTGTAAAAATACTCCTCTACTAAAGGACGAAACAGCAGGTCCCGCGCCGAATATCCGGTGATGAGAGAGGTGCTGCCCCAAGGCCGGCCGACCGTGAACTCGATATTGGCAAAGAGATCGCGGGAGTGGAGATCCTGATCGATGAAGGGGCCGGTTTCCCGCTGCGCACTGCCCGTTACGGTCACCCAGTTGAAAAATGAACTGGTGTAAAGGTAGAGGAACTGACGAAACAGGTTCTGACTCATGTAAACCGGCGAGATGGTGTCGCGGCGTACGGTGAACTGTAGTCCACCATTGAAGGTGACGGTGTTCGAGCCAAGGTGCAGAACGGGATTGATTCCACCATTTACGATCGTGTCATAAGTATTGCGGTCTTGAACCACTCCAACGCTGGGATAGAGCAACCGCCCGGCGGTCAGACTTTGTCCGACGAATCCGGAAATGACGGGAAGATTTCCCAACTGCACGCGATAATGAGACTCCACCAGACTCTCATACGAGTAGCGGGGCGGAGGCAATTGCGCGGGATTAGTTACGTGAAGAATCTTCGCGTCGAGGGCATAGACGTTGATGTCTTCGAGTGCGGGGGCAAAGAGCGCGTCCGGAACGAGACTCAATCTGTCACTGATCTGCTTGCCTGCCTGATCAGCTTCGGTGTATTGCGATGTTTCGGCTACACCCTGATCCTCCTGTCCTGCCGCAGTGCTGGCTTGAGCGAAGGCGGCAAGCGAGTGCAGAGGATCCTGGCGCTGGCGATATAAGTTCGCCTCCGCCATCATGTAATCGTAATCATCTTGAAAATCAGCCGGATTGCCCAGACTGGCAAGCGCTGTTGATGCTTTGCGAGTATTCCCCTCTGCCAGGTAGGTGTTGGTTAAGCCGATGGCCACGGTGCGGCTATTCGCGCCAGCCAGTTGGGCCTTGCTGTAATAGTTCTCGGCAAGGTCGAAATCGTGCATCGCAAGGAAAATGCCGGCTGCTTCAGCGAAGTCTTCTCCCGTCACCGGAGAATCTGGAAAGAGTCGAGCCTCAGCGAATCCGAGAGCGATCTGCCGTCGAGCCTCATCGAAGTGTCCTTGACGGAGAAAGATCTGAGCAATCGCCAGGCGAACTCCGATGCGATCTCCGCCCGGCACCTCCAGGGCGCGAGAGAAGCGCTCCATGGCTGCATTGCGATCTCCTAACGTAAGCAGGGCATCGCCGGTTGCGGTAAGAATTTCCACGCGATCCCCACCTAACCGTTCGGCAGACTGAATATCGTGCATCGCCTGGTCCCGTTCACCCTGTTTGGCATGGACCTGCGCCATCAAGGCGTAGATTTTCGAGTCGGATGGCGATAACTGGAGAGCCGCATTAAGCGCCGCGATCGATTCCGCGTAGCGGCGCATGCGATACAACACGTCAGCATAAGCAAGCTCGGTGTTGAGATCTTTTGGATCCTCTGATAGCGCAATACGGTATTCGTTCACCGCACGGGCATAGTCCAATTCCTGCCGAAATGCCTCGGCTCGGGCCAGATGCCAGGCGTGGGATTTGCCGAGAATTTTTTGAGCTGCTTCGAGCTGCACCAACGCCGGCTTCGGACGATGCAGCTGAAGATCGGCGAAAGCCAGGCCAAGATGAGCCTCGCCGTACTTCGGCTGAATGTGTAGAGCGGTTTGAAAATCCTTGGTGGCCTTATCGGGCTCCTTCAAATCGTTCAACACGAAGCCGCGGTTCACATACCCCATGGCTACCCTTGGATCCCGCTCGAGAGCTAGCGTGAAGTCCTTCACGGCGGTTTCCAGGTCGCCGTTATGCGCGTGCACATTGCCAGCAATTAAAGGCAAGTCTTTATCGTTGCGAAGGATGGGCTCGTACTTGTTGGCCAGAGCGAGAGCCTCATCGTAGTGGCCCAGGTAGTAAAGATCATAGGCGAGGTAGACCACGCCTTCTCGGTCATTCGGCAGCTTGGCGATTACGTTGTATCCCAGTTTCGCCGACTCCGCGTAATCGCCCTTGAATGTCAAATACCTCTCACGTTCGCGCTGGACTTGCGGAGACGTGTTCATCTTCGCATGGGCGCGCTCAAGCCATTGTCGCGCCAAGGTGATGTCGTGGGATTCCAACGCGGCGTTCGCACCTCCGGCTACGATCAGAGCATTCGTCGGCATCCGCCGATAAGCATTTTCGTAGTTCGCCTCGGCAGAACGAAAATTGTGCGCCGCCGTGTACAAGTCTCCGAGCGCCAGGTAGGGTGCGTAGTCTTGGGGATGTGCGGCGCTCTCGCGCGCGAAATACGATTCCGCCAATTTGGTGTCACCCGCATCGCGTGCCAGGTAACCCAGCGCAGACAGGACCTGCCGATTGTTGTGATCGAGATTAAGAATTTTTGTGAAAGTGTCCCACGCGGCGTCTTTCTGTCCCAGCTTCCATTGCAGCATGCCGAAATTCATCAACGAATTCAAGTTGGAAGGAGAAAGTGCCAAAGCCTTTTTCAAATCACGGTTGGCAGCGTCGAGATTCCCGGACGCGCTCTCCACGGCCGCTCGCAAGCGCAACATCTCGGCACGCGAAGAGTCTGGGACCTTTACGTTTTGGATCGCGGCGGCTGTTTCCTGCAATTCCTGCTTCGCTTCGGCATCTTCGTCCTGGCGAACATAGAGCTCGTATAGATTCAGCCGCAGTTCGATCGGATAGAGCGGGCCTTCCGGCACATAGGCCGGCAAACTGCTCAGAGCGAGCTTGTATTCCTGTTCCGCGTCTGGCAGGCGATCCTCGGAATCGGCCAAGCCGCCCAGAATTGCATGCAGGCGGTAGTTGTTGCCGTCGATGCGCTTGGCGGCCTCGATAAATTCGTTGGCATTGTCTGTGCGGCCAGCATTGATCCAGGCCTGCGCCGCACTTAGGTTCAGACCAAGATTGCCGTTCGCCGTCCTCGCCAGACGCGAGTAAAGCCCCGCGGCTTCCAGCTGCTTGCCGGCAAGTTGGTATGTATACGCAAGCTCGGCCTGAATATCGCCATTTTTGGTCGGGATTGCCTGCAATGTCGCGATGGCCTCGTCGTACTTCCCCTGGTCACGATATTGCTGGGCTACTGCACGCAGGACTTCAGGATCTCGCGGCGCTCGGCTCCTGGCACGGTTTAAATATTTTGTGGACTCATCCGGCTGACCCAAACGTTCGTACGCGTGTGCGATCAGAATATCGCCATGAGCTGAGGGTTGTAGCGCTGCGGCGCGTTGCAGAAGATCCAAAGACGCCTTTGGATCGCTGTTCAGCGTGAGTTCGCCAGCCAGCTGCAGGCTGTTCGCATCCTTGGGGCTGGCCTCGACCTCCTTCTGCAATAGCTGTTCGGCTTCTTGAGTCCGGCCCATGCGGGCATACGTTTGCGCCAGACCGGCCAGTCCTCGCACCGAGTTTGGCTGCAACTTCAGTCCATGGCTGTAGGAGTCGACTGACAGCGGATATTTCTCGTCCAGTCGCGCGGCATAACCCAGCAAGAACCAGAGTTCCGCATTTTGCGGTGCGGATTTGACAGCTTGTTGCGCATTGGAAACCGCTGCCGCATAGTCGTTCCGCTGCAATGCGTCCTGGGCGGCGCGCGCCTGGCGCGCAACCATGATTCCAGATCCCCAACTGAAGTCGTTGCCACTCTGCCCGGAGGTCGTTGCGGATTTCTGATTCGCCTGGCTGTTGGAGGGTGAGCCGCCACTTCCCCCTACGTCGAACGTCTGGCAGAAGCCTGAGCCGACGAAAGCAAGAATCAGGACAAGGCAAAAGCTCGTGAGCGGAAACCGGCTTTTCACGTAGTCACCACGCTGTACAAAGGGTCCTAGAGGGCCTCCACAAGAGAGCCTCCCGCACAGGAAGTCCTGCGGCTCTTCTCAGATGCCAACTTAGACGCTCAAGTTTGCCTTTGCTTGCTCTGGGAACGCAGCAAGGGCTGTCAAGATCAGCACAAACCTTGATAACAGTTTTGGAATCCAATGTTTTTGCTAAGGGCACAGGAGTGTGCACGGCATGACCCCAAACACAAGCTACTCGCGTCCCATTCCGCTGTTGGCTATTGTTCTGGTGGCTCTGGCGGTTCATGGGCCTTTATTGTTGATGCAGCTTCCTTCGGGCTCGTTCGATGCGAACTTCCACATCTTTCTCGCATCCCACTACGCGCATCACTGGTTCAATCCCTGGAACGAAAAATGGTTCGCAGGATTTTCGCAGACCACATATCCTCCGCTGACTCATCAGTGGATCGCTCTGATGTCGACGGTGGTCGGCCTGAAGATGGGATACATGCTGGTGCAATTGATTGCGGTCTTACTACTTCCGGTCGGCGTTTTCCGCTTCGCCCGGATCTGGGTGGATGAGCGCGCCGCGAGCTATGCCGCATTGGGCAGCATTTTCCTGGGAGCGCTGGCGTTTCTGGTCTATCAGGCCGGGCAGTTAGCGACGGTTACGTCCGCGGCTTTGTATCTGAATGCTCTACCCTACTTTTTCGAATGGTCGGAAGAGGGTTCGTTTCGCAGTTTAGCGAAAGGCCTCGCCGTGAGCCTGGCTGCTGCGGCTGCTCACCACGTTACATTGATTTTCGGAACGGTCTTGTTTGCGGGTCCCGTGCTCTGGGTGGCATTTCTGGACGCGCGTGACGGGCGCACCAGGGGAGCGGCCGGAAAGGTCTTATTCCGGGCGATTGTGTTCGCATTTCTCGTGGTTGCCGGCGTCGGAGTCGTCCTCTTGCCGTACTGGATGACGTTGATCCAGCATCCGATTCACCAGATTCCGATTCCTCATGACAGCCGTTCCAATTTCCTGCTGAACTCGATCACCGGCATCAACTACTTTGTCATTCCTTATGGCGCTTTGATTCTGGCGCTGCCGTTCATCCTCATTCGTGGCGCGACCGTTCGCCGCTTGCGGCCCTTGCTTTTCGGTTTTTGGCTGACGTTCATCTTCGGACTAGGCGGCACCACGCCGCTGCCGCGCTGGCTGCTGGGCCGTGCCTACGAAATTCTGACTTTTGAGCGGTTCACTTTTTGGGCCACGCTGATGGCGATGCCGATTGTCGGTTTACTGGCGATCGAACTGCTCGATCGTTTTCGGGTCAAAGCGGCGGTTGGTTTGTCGCTCGCCGCCGTCGCGACCATCGGCGGGGCGCTAGCTTGGCTTACGGCCAACCCGTATCGTCCGACGGGCACGATGAACGTGAAGCCCGTGATCGCTTTTCTGAACCGCGACGGCCACGACACTTACCGCTATCTGACACTCGGCTTCGGCAGTGAACTGGCGCAAGTGTCGACCTATACCGACGCCAGCAGCGTGGATGGAGACTACAACTCCGCCCGTCTGTTGCCCGAGATGACGCACTATGGTTCGGCACAACTGACCAATGCAAAATTCTACGGCTCAGCGGGAATGGAGTCTCTGCGCGCGATGCTCGAACATGCCAACCGCTATGGCTTGAAATATATATTCGTGCACGATCCTTACTATGAACCGCTGCTAACGTTTGTGGGCTGGAGAAAGATCGAGACCTTCGACAACGGAGAGATCACCGCGTGGTCGAAGGATGATGTTCCACCCGCACATCGAATCGGCTCCGACGCCATTCCTCCCGCGTGGATGGGTTTGATGTGGGGTACGCTCCCGATAGGAGTGAGCGTTCTTGCAATGTTCCTCGTGCTGTTCCTGCCCGCAAGCCAACGCATGCGCAGGGTCGTTGAATCTCCCGTTGCGATCGAGGAGCGGAAAACGCATTACGTCGCCTGAGGAATAACAAATGAAACGTGCTCTGCCGATCATTTTCGTGATTGTAATTGCAACCGTAGTTTTGATGTTCCTCGGTTTGACTGTGTCCAGAGGCTCTAACGGAACTGTCGGCATCGCCTCGGGCGCGGCCTTGCCCGGCTTCGGCGCAAGCGCGTCGACGCCCGACGAAGCGATATCGAATTTCCTTCTGGATATTCAAAAGCGCAACTGGGATCGAGCCTTCTCCACGATTGAGCGGACTAGCAGCACTCTCACGGAGCAAGCATTCATACAGGACTGGATTGGTTCGAGCGGCGGCTTGCGCTCCTTTTCCAGCTTAGAGAAGTATGATGTGCGTCCCCTGCACGCCAGCGACTCGGATGCGGAAATGCGGGTGCGCCTGCATTGGACAACTCCGGTAGGCCCGGTCGAAGATGTGCGCGACTTCCATCTCGCCAAGCGCGGCGAAAAATGGCTGGTCGTCTGGAATGAGACTCCGCCGCCGAATGTTCCGGCGCAAGTGGTTCCAGTCACCTATTTGCGCTGGGATTTGGTCAGCGGAAATTCCGGCGATCAATGGGGATCTCATAATGTCGATGCTCCGCACGTGCGCATTGTTTCGATGAATGCGGTGGACTCCGCGGAAGGCGCGATTGTCATGGGCGAGGTGGTCAACGAAGACACGATTCCGGCGTTTGTGAACGTGAATGCCACGCTCATCGGCGCCTCTGGCAGTGCAATCGATGATGAGAGCAGTTTCGACAAGATCCTCCACGTGCTGCTGCCGAAACAAGTTTCGCCATATCGCATTGACTTTCCTCATATCAGCCTCAGCAAGGTGAAAAACGTGCGCATGGACGTGAAAGCCACCTTGGTTCCGGCCTCGTCAGATCCGGTGATCGGCGTGATGAACCAGAAATTGGAAACGGATGCACAGGGCCGTTCCGTGCTGCAAGGAGAGCTGTTGAACCAGAGCGGGGAAACGGTAAACATCCCTCATGTCATCGCCAGTTTTTACGACAATAATGGGAAGGTCGTGTGGGTGTCGGATGGATACGTCGAGCAAGCTTTGCTGCCGCAATCGAGTGAGCCCTTCGCAGTAGAAGTCCCAAAATCTTTGGCAGGAAAGGTTCACAACTTTCATGTCGTCGTCAATCAATACAGCCTGCAAAATTCATAGCGCGTGGAGAGGATCAACATTTCTTCTCGGCCTGCTGTGTTTTACCGCCATGGCGTTCGCGCAAGATGTAACGCTGCATCCTCCTTCAGCCGCCATCGCGGGACAAGCCGCCGCGATCGGGACGGAAGGTAGCGGCTCTGCAACTTTTTACCTGATCGGGCCGTCGAGCTCGATGAAACGGAATGTGCACCTTGGCCGCGAGATCACGCTGAATGCCGGCGAGTTGCGCCAGTCCGGCCGCTACGTCGCCGTTGTGTGCAATGGAAGGTGCACCAGCGCTGTCTTCTATGTTTCGCCCGCTAAACCTGCGAGCATGATCTTCCTGGTGCATCCTTCGCGGGCACCTGTCTCGCAGAGCGACCTGATCAGCGGGGTGGCCATCCCTTTCGACGAATTTAAAAACCTGGTGCTGACGCCGGCCACGGTACAGTTCCAATTAACCGCCAAGGGAGAGAGTCCGGCGCCACGCGGAGTTGAGACTCGCGATGGGATCGCCTGGTTTCGCGCGAATTCGGGCAAGAGTGCGGGCGCACTGCAAGTGCAGGCGTCAATCAAAGACGTAATCGCACGGCGCGTAGTGCAGCAGGTGGCCTCCGATCCATGCAGTTTGCGAATCAAAGGCCAACGTACTTCGAACGGAATTCTCATTGAAACGGAACCGGTGAGAGATTGTTCCGGGAATCCGGTGCCCGACGGAACAATTGTCACCTTCACCGCAAAGAATGGAAATGAAACAAGCACAGTGGACGCCCCGGTCAAGCAGGATGTGGCGCGAGCCAGAATGGCGGCCAAGGGCCCGGTCGTAATCTCGGCGGCGTCGGGAGTAGTGATGGGCAACGAACTCCACTTAGGAGCTCAGGAGTAAGAAATGCAATCAGTGTTTCAGAATGGGTTTCGCGGGCGAATGCAAAGGGCCCTGGCGATCTCGGCCCTGCTGATGTGCCTCGTGCCTTGTGGTTTTTCGGCTCCCGCCGACTCCGCACCTGATGTCATACTGAACGCCACGCACGTCGGACCGCGGAGGATTGAACCTTTAACCGAACGCAGCGTCCTTCGCGACTACAAGTTTGGATGGGCGAATCTTGCTCAAGCATTCCAATCGAATTCCGCCGGTGCTCTGAACGGCTTGTTCGCCGGCACCGCAATTACCTGGCTGACCGACGCAGTACAGAGCCAGATCCGCGCGGGCCTGACTTCCCGCTATCTCAATCAACATCACAAGCTGGACGCAGTGTTTTACGCTCCGGAAGGCGATTTGATCGAACTCCACGACACGGCTGAATACGATTATCAAATCCTGGAGGGAAGCAAGACGATCCACACTGAGCATGCTTTCGTGCACTATGTCGTGCTCATGACGCCCGGGGCGGATCGCTGGGTCATCCGGCAACTCCAATCTGTGCCACAGTTTTGAGCCTTCTCCAAGCGCCAACCACCCCGCTCCCAAGAGCATCTTATTTTCACCGCAGGGTAGATACATGGAGCAATCTTTTTGTCGAAACCGCTGTTAGCTCTGGCGATTGCGTGTTTTATGGTGGGTGTTGGCTGTACTACGCCCGGCATACACAAAGCCTTGCAGCAAAATCTACAGGCTCCTAATTCCTGGCCAAAAATATTAGCCGTGTACATGCCGTGGTTTGGCAATCACGTGCACATGGATGTGGGCTACGTCAGCTACGACCCGAACGTCTTGCATCGTCAGATCGAGCAAGCGCGCCACATGGGAATTTCGGCCTTCGTGGTGGACTGGTACGGTGAAAGCGAGCCATTCTCAGACCATAATTTTGCGGTGCTGCAGGAAGCCGCAGACGAAAATCATTTCCAGGTCGCACTTCTCTTCAACGAACCGGAAGACGAAGATGCGCAGGCTACTGACGAGGCGATCGCCGCATTTGAGAAGGCATATAAGGCGTACATCGGCCCCCAAGCGCCGCATCGCGGAGCCTACCTTACGTTCAATGGTCACCCAATGATCTTCATTTTCCCCAAGCAAGGGCACGTCGACTGGAACCGGGTTGCTGAACATTGCCAGTCCTGGGAATCCACTCCGTACTTGTTTTATAAAGACGAACCACCCGCCAAGTATGCGGCCGACTTTGCCGGAATGTATCCCTGGGTGCAGCCCGGACAAAAAGGATGGACGCCAGATGGCAGCAATTGGGGCGAGCAGTACCTCGATAACTTTTACAAAACCATGCGCGATAAGCATTCTGACAAAATCGCGATCGGAGGCGCTTGGCCGGGCTTCAACGATTCGGCGGCAAAATGGGGGCTGAATCGCCACATGCAGAGCCGGTGTGGGCAGACATTTGAGGACACGCTTCATCTCTACACGCACTATTTCGATGCCTCGCATCCGCTTCCATTCGTCCTGGTCGAAACCTGGAATGACTACGAGGAGGGCACGGCGATCGAGCGTCTGAATTTCGCCAAGTGCAGCGAGAAATCACAGACCAGTCCGGCGGCCGAGTAATCCCTGGGGATGCGCCAACCGCAGCGCGCCATTCTCACATCTTAGGCGTAACAAAAACACCGGCGGTAAGAAACGGAGATAGATTCGATGGAACCTGTTCGCGATTCGAGCAAACACCTTCAGCTTCTGTCCGAACTGGTGCTTACTCGCCGGCGGCAGCAGTCGGATAGATCTGGCCGCGCCCGAGAATGGTGCGAGTCGGCGAGTACGTCTGAGTTGCAGGACCTTACCGCGCTGGCCATGACCAACCATGTGATTCTCCGCGCATTCGATCCCCTGGCTGCGATGCTGGAGGATGTGGGAAACGGTCCAATCGCAGAGTGGGCACGGGCTGCGATGCTGGAAGAATACGGCAGGATCGAACATGCCCTCAGCTTTCTCACACAGATTTGTGGAGCGCTTGAGGATAGCGGATGCCCGGCGATCGTGATCAAGTCCCTCGACCATTGGCCCGACCTTGGTAGCGATTTGGATCTCTACACGGACGCAGAGCCGACCGCCCTGGTCGCCGTGATGAGCGCAAAGTTTCGCGCGAAACTTGCGGACCGAAGCTGGGGCGATCGCCTGGCCAACAAGTGGAATTTCATCGTGCCGGGACTGCCCGAACTGGTCGAGGTTCACGCGCGGCGGCTGGGTCAAACCGGCGAACAGACGGCTCTCACCCGCTCCGTGTCGGAACGAGCCAGCGTCATGAAAGTCGGGCCATATTCTTTTCGCGTCGCCGCTCCGGAAGATCGCATTGTCATTAGCACGCTGCAGAGAATGTACCGGCACTTCTACATCCGTCTGTGCGACATCATCGACAACGCCCGCCTTCTGGACTCCGGTAAAGTCGACTTCGGATATCTGCGCTCTTTGGGATCAGGAGCTGGTTTGTGGGAGGGTGTTGCGACGTATTTGAACATCATCTCTGAGTATGTCGAAACCTATCGTGGATTCGGAGTTCCGTTGCCGGCTCTGGTGCAGGACGCAGCAAGGTTTGGAACCAGCAAGGTTCGTTTCCGTAGGGATTTTCTGCGGGTCCCCATATTGCCCGACTCCCTGAATCTGTATGCGGGCGAGCTCAAAACACTTTTCTTCCGAGGCGAGCTGCGGAACACTCTTCGCCTCAGCCTGCTTCCGGGTTTGGCGACGGCGGCGGCACTCGAGCAGAAAATCACGGGCAGCGACAAGGGAATCTGGTGAAAATACGGTGTCTTTCCGGAGCATAGCGAGGAGTCTCTACTGTCTTCACTGGATTGTCTCTGCGTTGAGCGCCGGCCTACGGTTAGATGGGGATTAAGCTGGAAAGGCACGTTCGTGTAAGAAAGGCGAATTCAGGATTCCGACAACAGACGGGTACGAGAACTCAGTTTACCGGACGGAATTCGCGGTTAGGATCTGGTGGCACGGGAGTTTTTGCGTGACTCGCATTCTGATTGTTGATGATAATCCCGCGGTACGTCGGTATTTGCGGGCAATTCTGGAGCAGCAGGAATCCTGGCACGTATGCGGTGAGGCGCGAACTGGAGCCGAGGCTCTGCACCAGGTGTTGGATGCGCCTCCCGACCTGATTCTCCTTGATTACCAAATGCCTGATCTTAACGGTGTCGACATTGCGAGGCAGATATTCGAGCTGTTTCCTAAGATTCCGATTTTGATGGTGACGCTTCACCTTTCGAGGCAACTGGCGGATGCTGCGCGCGAGGCTGGCGTCCGTGGGGCGTGCGCCAAACAAGACATCGGTTCGGTCGTGGAGGCTGTGGATGTATTGCTCCACGATCGGACCTATTTTCCAATTATTTCCGCAGGACACGGTGCTTGAGCCAATAGGGATGCTTACTTCTGAGGCAATGACGCCGGGCAAATACAGGATTTCCTGTATTGGACCCCACAATATGGAAAGTTAACCTTCGGTTTCAAGGGTATTCATCCCTTGACCAACTTTTTTGTGTGAAATTTACGGTCATTGGTCAGGCTGTCACATCTGTGCAGAGGTAGAATGTGGCGAATCGTCTGGTCGGTCTCCCCCGGAACTGAAACAGAATGACAATTCGCATACTGTTGGTTGACGATCACCCCATTGTGAGACAGGGCTTAAGGACTCTTCTGGAAGGCCACTCGGACTGGCAGGTTATTGGTGAAGCGGCTGACGGGGCCGAAGCAGTCGAGAAGGCGAAAGACCTGAATCCGGATGTTATGGTGCTCGATGTCACAATGCCGCGCATGAACGGGCTGGAAGCCTGCCGGTTGCTGCGGCGCCAATCTCCCAAGCTTGAGATTCTCTTTGTTACACAGCACGATTCTCCACAGATGATGCGGGAAGCATTGGAAGCCGGCGCGCGAGGTTACGTCGTAAAGTCCAACGCCGCCCGCGATCTGTTAGCCGCTGTGGAAGCGGTAAGTCAGCATCGAGTATTCACGGCCATGCACGGGCGAAGTCTTTCGGAACTGAGCTGAGGTCCATTGGGATGTTGCAATTATCTTGCTCTCAAGAGGGCGAATTATGAAACTCAGGATCTTGTTAGCCGACGACCACGAGATTGTGCGCCGCGGTCTGCGGGCGCTGTTGGAGAAGCACGAGGGCTGGGAAGTCTGCGGCGAGGCCAGTGATGGCCGCGAAGCGGTGGAGAAGGCCTTGCAGCTGAATCCGGACGTCGTTATTGTCGATGTCGGCATGCCCAACCTGAACGGTTTGGATACGACCCGGCAACTCTTGCAGCACGACCCTCATTTCAAAATCATTGTCCTCACCATCACGGACTCCGACCAGGTGATCCGCGAGGCTCTAGACGCCGGCGCACGGGGATTCGTTTTGAAATCCGACGCCGCCCGCGATTTGGTTTCGGCCGTTGAAGCATTGCAGAACAAGCGAATGTTCTTCACTCCCCGGGTCAACGATCTAGTGCTGGCAGGATTTCTGGAGAAGGGCCAGGCGGTGTCGCGAAACGAGGCACCTAAACTACCGACGCTCACCGCGCGCGAGCGCGAGATTACTCAGTTGCTGGCGGAGGGGAACAGCTCTAAAGAAGTGGCGTCTCTGCTCAATCTGAGCACCAAGACAGTGGAGACTCACCGCAGCAACATCATGCGCAAATTGAGCTTCCACTCAATTCGAGATTTGGTCGTGTACGCGATCAAGAACAATCTGATCCAGATTGAGCTACCGCCGCCGCCGAAAACACCTGCGGGTCCGACGGCGGCCTAAGTTTGCCAGACCCGCGACCCTTACCCCCTTAGCGCAGAGTCTCGCCGGGGTAGTAACCGGTTCGAGTGCGCACGGTCAAGCGGCTGTGCCCGGTTCCTCTGGCCTCCACGCGGATCGTCTGATAGCCCGTTCCAATAGCGCCGCCCGGATTATAGGTCAGCGTGTATTGACTCCGGATGTCATGCGCAACGGCCCGAGTAATTGCATTCACGTCCTCCAGCCTTTGGGGAAAGTACGCCGCCCCTCCTGTGCTCGTGGCCAGATCTTGCAGCGCTTCTCGCCCCGAGCGGCTCATTCCTTCTGCTCCGTCTGTCAGTCCAATGGCGTACAGCGTCGCGCCCTTATTCGACTGTAGCTTTCTCATCGCATCCTGCAAAGTCTCCCGGCTCATATTGTCTTGCCCGTCTGTGATCACCAGCAAGACTTTCTTGTCGAGGCGCGGATTGTTTCGCAGATGCACAGCCGAGGCTACGACCGCATCGTAAAGAGCGGTACTCCCTCTGCTGGAAGTCTGGTGTAAGGCTGCCTGGAGCAGATGGACGTCCGAGGTAAAATCCTGATCCAGATAGGGCGTCTGCCCGAAGTTCACCACGAATACTTCATCTTGGGGATTGCTGGCGCGGATCAGGTTCATTACCGCATCGTTTACTTCCGTCCGTTTGTCGCGCATCGAGCCGGAATTATCAATCACAATTCCTATAGCAACCGGCACATCTTCGCGCCGAAACGATGTGATTGTCTCCGGTTGGCCATTTTGATAAACCAAGAACGCGCTTTGATCCAGCGAGCTGACCAGCTTCCCGGTTTCGTCTACGACTGTGGCATGCAATACCACTTCCTGCACCTGCTTCCTGAAGACAAACCGGCCCTGCTCCTCACTGGGCACCGGACTGATGGCTGGGCCCGATTCATTTCCCTGGGACGACTGGGTTGGAGGCGCTGGCGCCTGCCGCACGGACGCTGGCGGTTGGGAGGTTCGGGGCGGGAGCGACATCGGATTCTCCGAGCCCGGAGGAGCCGCGGGATTATCTTGCGGCGACCCTTGGCTCTGGGCGAATGCTGATAGCGGCAGAGCCGTCAACACAGCCAGCGCAACGATTCGCAGGTGAAAGCGGAGAAAATGCGTCTTCCCGAAGAGCATGAACCTGCCTCCAATAAAATCGTTTAGATGCCATTCCCGGGCGGCTAGGCTGGGATGTAATTCGCTGCGGGAGAACAGGTCGCGCTGATACAGCAAATCCTGTACGTGCCTGCTCACTCTGCGATCGCGCATCTCAGCAATTCGGAAATCGCATCTTCTTCGGAAAAATCTACATAAGAAAAAACCGGTTGATCCGGTCAAGTCTTTCTGGCGCAAACGCATCCGGATTTGGCACTTCGGGTGCTTACTTATTGACTTGGCGGGTCGGGTTCGTCACGTTTTAACCGCCATTTCCACTTTTCTGGGAGAAAAAAAGCGGCCATCGTTCCATCGGAGGTCACTGATGCTTCGGATCTTGATTGCCGACGATCATGAACTGGCGAGGCGCGGAATTCGGGCCCTTCTCGAGAGCCATCCCGGCTGGGAAGTCTGCGGCGAAGCAAAGGACGGGCGCGAGACCGTAGAACTCGCCGCTAACTTGAAACCCGATCTTGTTTTGCTGGATATCGGAATGCCGAATCTGAATGGACTGGAGGCGGCCCGGCAGATCTTAGCTGGTTCCCCCGACGTCGCAATCTTGATTTTGACGATGCACGATTCCGACAACGTCGTGCGGGAAGTCTTGCGCGCTGGCGCGCGCGGATACCTTCTTAAATCGGACGCCGGCCGAGATCTGGTCGCCGCGGTCGAAGCTCTTCAGTTACAAAGAACATTCTTCACCACGCGCGTCAGCCAAATGGTTTTAGACGGGTTCCTGGATCGCCAAACACGGAACGTGGGCGCCATCAGCACGGGTGATGACCGAGCCGGAGATTTGCTAACGTCGCGCGAGCGCGAAGTGATCCAACTCCTGGCAGAGGGAAAAACCAGTAAAGAGGTTGCGGTAACTCTCAATCTCAGCGTCAAAACTGCGGAAACCCATCGCACCAATCTGATGCGGAAGCTGGGGTTACACTCCGTGGCCGATCTAACTCGCTACGCCGTCCGCAACGGGATTGTACAAGTGTTCTGACGAGGTGCATTGCTGTAAACCATCCGTTCTCTTGCGAGCCGCGATTTTATCGCCTCTTTTTCAGGCACCTGTGTGGGTTGAATAAGGGATCTTCCCGATGACCGCTCCCGTGATGTCTGCATAAGCTGAGGGAGATTGCTAACCATTCCCTAACGAGGACCAGTTTACGAATGCTCCGGACGATTGCTGCCTTGCTCCTGATTCTGTGCTGCCAGGTATGGTCAGTTCGTACACATTCGGCGGGTTTATCCATATTCTGCTGGTTCTGGCTGTCATTGCAGTGCTTATACGGATCATTCAAGGGCGTAGCCCTGTGTGAACAGGAATTGTCGAACCCGGTCTGCAAAAAAGCTCAAACATTCTCCAGCTTATCCACATCTCACCACGCGGTGCGGCGCCGGCTCGCTGGACTCGGCAGCAGACTCGCTTGCTACTGCACGCGACAGGCGAAGCGCCCATTAATTTCGAGCGAAGGGGTTTGACATGAATAAAGATCGGGTCGAAGGAAAGGTGAAGGACGTTGCAGGACGCGTCGAGCGTCAAGCAGGCGAATGGACCGGCGATCCTGAAAAGCAGGTTGAAGGCGCTGCAAAGCAAGTTGCAGGCAAGGTTCAAAATGCATGGGGCAAGGCCAAAGATGCGGGAAAAACGAACCCAGCTTCGAAACCGCCCGAGCCCGCGTCCAGCGAAGTGGAAACGGAAGAATCATCGGCGGCTCGTCGGAAAGCTTAATTTGAAGCCGACGAGCCCGTATCGCGGGAACAGGCTATTCTGCGCCTGAATGATACGGCAGTTGGAACCCTGTTCCTGCAAATTCACAACGTTGCTCCCTCTCAATTCCGCTGAGCGCTACAACAGCTCGTGACCAATGGACTGGCTGCTCGTAAATACCCTCTCGAGGTGATCCGACCTCGATTCGCACAGACTCCCTACAGGGAACAAGTTATGGACTACGCCGCCGACTGCGGGTAAAAGTGTTGCAGGTTGTGAATCGATGTTGCCCAGGCGGGCCGGCTGGCCTTGATATAACTCGCGCCACCACACGGGCGAGAGACTCCACTCCGCTTCATCTTTGAGGAAATGTTATCTTTCGAATGGCGATTCTCGCAGGTGGTCTTGCACTCGCGGTAATCCCGTTCGTTCTGGCTCAGGAGCCCACGACGCCACCGGTGCCAGAGGACGCGCTGACTCCCCGTGAACTTATAGCATGGTCCGATCTGCAGACCCCAAAATCGGCCCAGGAGCCACTTCCGCCCATTCAAAACCAGGCGGGCGAGCCAAACCAGGATTCTGCACACCGCTCGCAGCCGCCAAATGGTGCGCAAGCGCAGCAGCCTCGGACACAATCTCACGATGCGCCGCAATCCCCAGCACGGGATTCGCGCACTCGAACACAATAAGTCTAAGAGTGGAAGCTGAGATGCGCTCGGTAGGCCGTAATCATCTTCGTACATGATTCACCCTAGTGCGTTTGATCCGAAAGCGCTTTAAGCTTGGTAAATCGCTGTAGCCTGCGTGTCGAGGAGCCTTTGCACCTCCTCTCCGCGACGTCAACCCCCGGAGTTTCCAGCCATGAATACCAATGAAACAGCGGCCTACGGAGTGTATGCTCGCGATATCGCTCTCCCCGACGTGGTCTTCGCTTTGAATAAGGCAGGCTTCGAAAACGAAGATATTTGCATGGTGCTTTCGCCGGCTCACCCCGATGCTGCGGCGGCGAATGAGGCCAGCACATTGGACGCTGCAGGACGTCAGAACGCTCTCGGAGCTCGCATGATCGGCTGGTTTTCAGAGTTTGGAGCCGTGGTGATCCCCACCGTGGGCTTCTTTATACGTTCCCAGATGTTCTTTCACGCCTTAGTGGTCGAACAGAACTTTCCTTCGCTCTCCCGAGGTTCACGAACTCTATTAAGCTTGGGATTCTCGCAGGCCGAAGCCAAGCGATTGGGGCGTCAGCTCTGCGACGTAGGTGCCTTGGTTTATGTGAGTTGTCAGGAGAATGCAAAAGCCGATGGAGCTATCGAATTGCTGCGCCGCACCGGGGCCCGGGAAGCAGCAAGTCTGTTGAAGGCCGCCGCGGTCGCCGCTTGAGCTTCGTTTGTTATGTTTTGATGGTTGGATGCAGCTGTGTAGCAGGAAAATTCTTCTCCTTCGAGTCTCTCGCCCATACCCTACTTGTGAATACGGAACTTCTCTGAATCCTTGCGTGTCACCAGTTTAGGGGCTTCTGACCATCCTGTTTACGACAATGGCAGAGTACTTGCAGTCTGCTATAGCGAGCAGCCTTGCGCTATTGCCAACGGGAGGACTGGGGATGAGAACGCACCGCGTCTGGATCGAGATTGTGATGTTTGGATCAGGAACCGCGTGTGCGCTTGCACTGCTGTTTGCCATCATCGTGGCGACGGCAGGCGCAGCAGTGGGCCAAATGAAGGGATCGGAAGCCGACTCCATTCCCACGGAAGCGCGCGCCTATGAAGGTATGGTGACCTGCAGCCGGTGCGGCGCGAGGCATTCTGCCGCTCTGGGCCAGACAGCGAGCACTTGCGTTCGGGTTTGCGTTCACGGAGGATCCCAATTTGCTTTGGTGAACGCGGATTCGATCTATCTTCTTGACGGCCACATGGACGCCCTAAAGCGCATCGCTGGCCAGCGCGCAAAAATCGTCGGCAACCTGGAGGGCAAGACCATCAAAGTACAGTCCGTAGCGGCCGAACGCTAAAAGCACCAGCGGAATTCCATGAGAGCGGGTTGAAACGAAGTCGTAACCTGCAAAAAATGCGGCTTAAGGCTTGGTGTCCGGTCAGGCGCTTTTCGGCATCTGAGAAGTGTATGCAGAAGGACTATGCAGTTTTGGTCGTGCATAAATTCCGCATTCCCTCGGAACCCGCCCCTCCCACGATTCAGGAACCGATTGATCCGCCCGAGAATCCCGACGTTCCAGTGCGGGAACCGGACCCGGAAGATCCCGGCCAAATTTAGCTTATCCCTCACGGTTGGGCACGGGGTCGCTCTATCCGCCTACAGTGAACCGCCGATTGTTTCTCGCGTGTTTGCCCGCCGTTACTCGCCTGACATGTCCGCAAATACTGGCATCGACTTTCACATTTTTGAAAAGACGTTCGACGAAACGAATCAGGAGGAAAAATGGCACATTACGGTACCCTGAAGGGAAATGGGATCTTGCACTGACGCCGAACCGATCGCCAGCATCATACCTGGCCAGTGATCGCAGGGAACCCCAAGGCGGGACGCGTCCCGGTAAGCTGGCAATTGCTCTGTTGCTGGCGATCACTCTGGTCACCATCTGGGTGACATTGCGTAAAAGGTCGGCGCCCACCACGGAGCCGCCGCTGCATCCATCAATGCTTGTGTTTGTTGCTTGTGTTTGTTGCTTGTGTTTGTTGCTTGTGTTTGTTGCTTGTGTTTGTTGCTTGTGTTTGTTGCTTGTGTTTGTTGCTTGTGTTTGTTTGAGTTGGCAATTGACCCGTTTAGCGACTGGGAGAAACCTTCCACAGTTCCGCCAGCGCCTTGGCGGCGTCCGACAAAGCTTGATTCCCGGCGTTGACTCCGGAAGAAGAAGAGACGCCCGCACGCTGCACAATGGGACTTCTGTATTGCGAGACTCTTCCGGTTAAGCCGGCTTGATAAATATCGCGCACCGCGTTTTCGAACACGCGCTTCAGATTCTCCGGCAGTGCTGCAGATTGAGGTGCGGTTTTGTTCGCCATGAGAGGATGACTCCACTTTCTCGGTTTTCAAGCACTCTAAATCGAACGCAAAAGCACAACAATACAGGGATGCCAGCAACTGAGGCTTATTCCTCTCCTAAGCCACGCGTCTCGATCGGGGGTTTTTACACGAGCAACAGTAGAGGATCTTCAGGCAGCGCTTGCTTCGGGCATTGCACGGTTGCGCAGGGCGCGCAGGGCATAAAGCGCGTCGTCGAGAATCTGATCTGCTTCGACGTAGTCGCTCTTCATGATGAATAGTTCGTCGACGCGGGCGAGGATCGCCTTGTCCGCTTCAGCGATTCGTTGCGCCAGTTGGGAGCGATCGGTCTCAAACAGGGCTGCATGATAAAGGACATGCCATTCCAAGGCAGGGCTGGACGAATAGGGAGAGAACTTTTTCATAGTTCAAGTTCCTTGATGAGCAGGGGATTACACAGGAATCGTACGGTGACTGGCACGATTCATGGCGAAGTTAACCTTACGCCGGTGGATTGCTCATACGGTGAACGCGGTATTTTACGTTACAGGGCGCGGCTCCGTGGCAGAAAAAGCTGATGGAAGGGCGTCCGCGCCCTTCCACCGCTCTCATGCTGCGCGTTTGGAAGAGCTCTTAGCCATTCCGGTTCGCGACTCCCGGATCTCACTTTCCTGCTCTTCGCCCTCGGCGGCCTGCGAATTAATCTCCCTGGCCAGTTGAGTGAGCTTCTCGTCCACCTGTTGCTCTTCTTCCAGCGTTTGTCCGATCAGAGACACATGCTCTTCTTCGCCCAGCAATTCTGCGAAGGCTCGGGCCGTTCCGTAAGCGGCGATTTCATAGTGCTCCACCCGTTGAGCGGCGCCGATCACTGCGGCGTCCATCACTGCTTCGCCATACTTCTCTTGCATGGTCTCCGCGCCCTCTTTCACCAGACCTTCCATCCCTACGCACTTCTTGCCCGTGGGCTTCTCTTGCAGAGCTTCGAAGATCTGCTCCAAGCGGGAAACCTGCTCGGATGTCTGGCGCAAGTGCTCTTCGAAAGCCTGTCGCAACTCTGCATTCGATGAGGCTTTCGCCATTTTCGGTAAGGCTTTGACGAGCTGAGTCTCGGCGCTGTAGAGATCCTTTAATTCATCGACGTAGAGCTGTCGTAATGAGTCCTTTCGCATCATCTTCCTCCTTTTGTGGAATTCCAGCGGAGCGGAGCCATTTCGGCGCTGGGTTGTATTCCGAAAAGTTATGTTCCTGAACCCAGCCAAACAATACCCCGGATGCTGTATGAGGGATTAAACCAGCTATGGTTGGCGACCAGAAGTGGCTGGGCCATGAGTTGCAGTGACGTTCTCGCTCTCATGATGGAAATCCACTCCGAAATGCGGTTCGGCGCGAGTCCGCGTAATTTCAAAAGGAATTTCCGGGACCTTTTCGTGTTTCTCGAAGAACGGATCAACCGGCTTCAGTAGAATGGATTTCCCGCCGCTCGTCATCTGCGAAAGCTTTGCCTCCATTCTTGCGAATCCATGGGAGTCAAACATGCTGCCGTCCAGGCTGTACCGGCCGGCCATATCGGCGCGTGTTCCTGGTGCGGTCGCTCCGCCTGTAACCGGTACCTGCGCCGCAATAACTGCAAGATGGGCTTGGCGACACGCAGGAGGGGGATTGCTCTTTTTGGCTTTCTAAGCGGAGGCGATTCCCTTTGGGAGCTCTGGCCTCGCCGTGCGGCCAGTGTCCGGGCCATCGGTCAAGCCCGCGTCCAGTCGCTTGCTCTGACAGAAGTCAACAATGCTAAAGCGGTTGGGTAACCCGGTTTTGCGAAGGATGTGGTGCACATGATTCTTCACGGTCTGCTCGGAAAGGTTAAGGCGGAGCGCAATCTCTTTATTGGCAAGGCGCAGGCGCAACAGTTCCACAATCTGTTGCTCCCTTCGGCTAAGCCCACGCTCTAAGCCCCAGGCACTTGTCGATTGCACCGGGGATTGCTCGATGATCAAACGGAACAAAAGCGGACAAAGCGACGGAGGGCAGACTGCTTTGCCTTCCGCAACCTCGCCAATCGCGGCCGCCACTTCCAGCGCGGAAGCATCCTTTAACACGTAGCCGACCACTCCGGTCCGTATGGCGCTGAGGAAAACCTCCTCATTCGGTTCCATATCCACCATCACAATGCGCAGGTTGCGGATGGCGCTGCGCAAGTTGCAGATCAGCGTCGAGCGGGAAACCGCCGAACCGCTGGAGTCTAGAAGGATAATGTGAGGCCGGGCGGCGATGATCTCGTGGTGGACTGACGGCGAATAAGCGCTCGCACCGACAATGCGAAGCTCACTTTTCTTGCTGAGCAAGCGAATCAGAGCCTCACGTAGCAGCCGATTCTCAGCGAGGAGAAACACCTGCGCGACCTTGCGCATACGTCACCTTCTACAGAAAGCACAAGCCTATCAGCGCGCCCCCTCTGAACACGCCGATGATTCAGGTTGTAACCCTAGATTGGATGAGGCATTTCCGTGATGCTTACGCCTCAACTTCCCAACGCCCCTGGGACAATTACTCCATCGAGAGGACCTCGACGGATTCTTTTATACAACCAATAAAAGTAACACTCTCGTAAATGGCTATTCAAGAAAGAAATTGGCCCGGGCAGCATTTGTTGAAATTCTCGACACAAACATTCCCGAGTCGGGACTGTTCTCCAACTTGGCGGCCCGTGGCTGTTTACTCTCGGATAAACTGATTCTCGACGTGGCGCTCTACTTGGAAATTCTGAATTGACCCGACTGGCAGAACTGCTCGAGCGAACCGAAAAGCCTTGCGCCTACTGTTGAGGCTGCAATGATTTCAAGTAGGCCACCACTGCCTTGGCGTCGGCTTCGTTCATACGAAACGGCATCATGGGGAAGCGGAGAGTCTTGCCGTTTGTCCAAATTCCGGTGGTGAGCAGCTTGATCATGTCGGCGTCGCTGGCTGGTGGATTGCCGCCGATGCGGGGAGCGTTGATGGGCCAGCTGGGATCAGAATACGGAGGCTGCAGGAATACGGAAGCTCCTTGCAACTTGCGGCTCTGGTCGAGTTCCCCGTTGCCATTTCGCGGAGTGTGACATTGGCCGCACATGGCTACATTTTCCACCAGATATTTCCCGCGCGCGACGTCGCCGGTGGCCTCGTTCTTCGGACGCGAATCTTTTTGCTGAGCCAGCGTCGACCCAGATAAAATCACCAGTGCGGCGCAGGCAGAGACGGCAGCAGCGCGACCCGCTCCGCGGATCCTCTGCAAAAGAAATGGAAGCGAGGAATTGCACGAGGCGCGATTTTCAGTCATACATTAAGCTATACATAAAGCCTTTCCGCAGGCAACCACGAAGATTGCCCAGCGGAGGCTTGGCGGCAGGCAACGATCGTGCCTGTAACGCGCGGGTTGCCAAGAATAGTGTACCGGGGTCGTTTAGAATAAGAGGACCGGTTCTGGGATGTCCTCCACCGCAAAAATCAAGGCTGCTCTCGCTGCTGCGATCGCCTTTCTTGTGTTGAGCAGCTTCGCGGCTTATTTTGCCTTTTCGCGTCTTCACAGCAGTCAAGGGTGGGTGCGGCACACTCGCGATGTACAACTCGCGCTGCACCAGTTCGCCAGCATAGATACGAGGGCGGCGCGACTCCGGGCGGAGTATGTCGATTCCGGCGATCCCGCAGCGCTCGACCGATACGACCGGTCGTTGATCGAGGTAAGAAGCAATCTGAGTTCGGTCCAACGGCTAACCGCAGACAATGTTCTGCAGCAGAGCGGTTACCGAAAGCTGGTGGACCTCACCGAAGAACGTATCGCGACGATGAATCGCTCCGTTGCGTTGAAGAAGGCGGGACCGTCGACGCTGGAGAAGCAGGCCGCTATGGCGCGGGAAATTGTCGCGCTGGGCGACGCGACGGATCAGGTTCTGCAATCGATGTACGACGGCGAGCAGGCCTTGCTCGGCGAACGCCAGCAGCGGGAACAAAATTCCTTTGCCGTAGTCTCGGCCGTTCTGGCCAGTAGCCTCTTCCTGGCGCTGGTCTTGTTTTTGATTCATCACCAATTGCTGACGGAGCAAGTCCGGGAGCGCATGCGGGCGGAGGTTTCGCAACGTGCCATTAGCGCGCGGCTGCTCACCATACAAGATGAGGAGCGGCGCCGGTTTGCCCGTGAACTCCACGATTCCGTCGGACAGCACTTGGCGGCGATGAAGATGGCGATATCGATGCTGCAAACGAAATTGCCCGGGGATCGAATCGTGCAAGATTGTCTAAAGCTCCTGGACGACTCGATCGCGGAGACCCGCACGATTTCGCATTTGCTGCATCCGCCGCTCCTGGACGAGGCCGGTTTCAACTCGGCTTGCCGGTGGTTCGTCGAAGGATTCGCCAAGCGAAGCGGGATCCGGGTAAATCTTGATATTCACGAAACCCCCGCCCGCTTATCGGAATCCATTGAGTTGGTATTATTCCGGGTTTTGCAGGAAAGCCTGACCAACGTCCACCGGCATTCGGGAGCCACGCGCGTCGATGTCAGTCTGAACACAGCGGGGAACGAAGTGGTTTTGACAGTAAGAGATCATGGGCGAGGGATCCCGGCGGCGATATTGCAAAACTTTCGCGCGGATGGAACGAGGGCAGGCGTGGGTCTGGCGGGCATGACGGAACGAATGCGCGAGATTGGCGGACATCTGGACGTCCACTCAAGCGCTCAAGGCACAGAGATCGTGGCCCATGCGCCGGTTCGGTTCCGACCGGCGCCGGCTGCGATTACTCCCGCGGTACAAGAGGTGGGCCAATGACCCGGAAGTTCGCTTACATTTTCGCAAGCGTGATTGTTGTGATGGCGGAGGCATGTTCGAAGCATGATCCGGCTCCGCAACTCATGGTTGAGATTCCCGCCGACTTAGCGGGAATTTCCTCCTGGAAATGGAAGTGCGGGGAGGGCCGTGGGAGTGGGCGCACCCAGTATTCGGCGGGAAAGCAGCTCCTCTCCTTTCGCCACAGAAATTCACCCGTGACGTGACCTGCTCGATGGGCATTGATAGCCTTTTGGAAACTACATTCCTCCGCCGGATAGCGGCTTCCATCCGGACGGCTGTGATGTAGTATTCCGTGGACATTCTGGGCGACAATTTCTTCCGCCCGGTATCCCGTCATCTTCAGCAGGGCGTCGTTTCAGAATGTCGCATTCCCTGCGCATCTAATCCGCAGACACCCGATTCGATGGCATCCACGATCTCTTGTAATCCCCCTTGCAACTCACCCTCGGATCCGGTCGTGAATTGGTTCAGTGACATCGCAATATCCACACTCCATGTCATCGACAGAACCAATCCGTTAGTTCAGGAGAAAGATGGATTTTTTGAACACTAAAGTCAGCACCACATAGTGCAATCAGAGGAGAGAGGACAACGAAAGCGCAGGAGCTTTTCCGCGTATCAATTTTGGCCACGCCGCGTCAGCCGCGGGAGTAGGATCAGAATCAATCCATAGAATAGGAGCGATACCACCAGCGACGCAGCATTGCCAAAGCGCAGGTCCTCAAATAGCAGCTTTAGGGTGCCGAAAGCGACAGCCGCATAGGCGACCCAGGCGAGCTCGACGTTCTTGGTGCGAGAGCAGAGAAAGCCAAGCGCCAGAGCCAGCGCGCAGTTCACCACCGTACGGATCACCGACAGACGCGAGGCGTTCAGTTCCATGCGTCCGGCGGAAAGCGATGCGATCGTGACCACAGCCAGCGCGGCCGCCGAAAATCCCACGACTGTGGCAGGAACTACCCAAAGCAGTCGCCGTCTCCGTCGATCTTCGCGCACTCGCGAAGCGATGGCATAGCACAGAGCGGCTGAAACAACCATGATCCAGACATCCCAATCCGGCACCGAAGGTACGGTTCCCGCCAAAGCACTTCCCACATAAGCCGGAAGAGACGACACGGCAGTCGCTGCTGCCAGGTAAAAGGATGTGTGTAGTCCCACGCTCAACTTGTGCGTACGGGTGTACACGAAAGCCGCCGCGACTGCGGCCAGGCACCAGAACGGCACGCGGAGAAGTGGAGGGAAGAGAAGGAAGCTTCCCGCCAACAAAAGGGCGGCTGCCGAGGTGGTGCAGACGCGGCGATTCCGAGTGTGCGCCTCTTCTGCGAATCGCGCCAGCAATCCCCGATAGCAGGCAGCCGCCATCAATAAGAATAAGACACCGAGCGCGCCTGCGGCCCCATGGCTTACACGCATCGCGCTAAAAAATGCAAGGATGAACACAACTACAGCCTGTCCGATTTCAAAGATCGTGATTCGCTGGCGCAATCCGAAACTGCGAATCCCGATGCTGCCGCCATAGATCCCAAGCAGAGCTAAGCACAGCACGGCGAGCGTGATAGGAGCGACGGGATGATAGGCCTCGGGTATCCCCTCCGACGACGTCATTACATCGATGAGCACCCAGACCGCGAAATCTGCCGAGATTGCGGGCACGGCTCGCAGGCTGAGCCGGTGTCCCAGGCAGGCAGCAGCTTCGGTGGCTAGTGCGACAGTCAACAAAGCAGCGGTAAGCGACACAAGTTCGTGGGTTGCGATGATCAACGCCAGGGCTGTGATTACGGCCGCCAAGGTCGCTACCCAGGGGATGACCTGCAGGTTGCGCCGCCATGCCAGCGCCAATGTCAGCACAACGAAACCACTGAGCACCACCGAACTGAAGGCCGGCGACAGAACCTGGAAACGGACGGTGGACTCCCACAGCAAGGGAGAAAGGATCAGGGCGGAGGTGACGCTATAGGTGATACCGGCAAAGCGGTTGGTGTCATGAGTTCTGACGGCCCAGACCATCCACAGCGCCCCATATACGATCGCAACTATCAACACGGGAAATTTCGGGATGGTTCCTGATTCCGCGATCGCACGCAGCAGGTAGGCTCCGGCAATTCCCAGAACCGCTTTGCCTAGTATGGGCACAGCCGCGCTCGGCATCTCCAAAAGAGGAAAAACTCGCCGGCTGCTGTCAGGCTGCGGTGTTCGCGCCGCAACAGCGGCGAGTTCGGACTGCGATTGGGTTGTTCTTTCCGGTGAGTGTTCAAGTACAGCAACGCGCCGCTCGAGTTCGCGTAACCGTTCGCTAAGTAGCTCAACGTTTGATGCGATGCTGTCGACAGCTTGCGGCATGTGACGCTCCGCATCTGCCCCGGTGCGGTGGGGCTAGCTGGTTCCGTGCGCCGGAGTTGCGGAGGCGGGAAGGGAGTCCGCGTCCGCCCAGGGCGGCAGAAGTTTTACCAAAACCCACAGGATGAAAAAGGGAAGAATCATGAGCGCGATCGCAGTGAGCAATCCTTCGCGTGTGGCGAAGGCCATCTTATAAGTGGTGTATCCGAGGAAACTCTTGGAAAAGAGCTGGCCGCCGATAACGACGTTCCAGCGCATCGCGAAAATGCCGATCACGGTCAGACATCCGGCCAGCGCGTAGACGCGCTTGCGGGCCTTGTCGGTCAGCTTCAGAATCTGGGTCAGGCCGAGCAGGACGATGGGCGTCACCGTTCCGAGAAGAATCTGCACAATAACCTGGGACACCCAGAGGCGCGTGTGGACCATGAAATCGAGGCTGCGGAAGGATTCGTCCGCTTCATAGATGCGCTGCAGCAGGTCGAGCATCTCCAGACTGAAGTCGATAACGAAGATATAGAGGAGATACTGCGCAACCTTGTCCAGGCAGCGGATGTCGATTTGCACTCCCCGCAGCCGCGTGGAGAGCATGTACAGCAGCATGACGGCGGCAATGCCAGAGACCATGGCTGAGAAAATGAAGACAATCGGCATCAGCGGCGACGACCACCAGGGGTTGGCTTTCACCGATCCGAAGATGAAGCCCACGTATCCGTGCAGCAGAAACGCAGACGGGATGCCAATCAGAGTGATGAAATAGCCAACTCTCTCGTCAATCTGCAGCGAGCGCTCGCTAATGTTGGACGAACCGAGGGTGAGAACGCGATAGACCAAACGCGCCACGCCTGTCGACGTCTGCGATTTCAGGACGATGTCACGGCGGTAATCGAGCCACACCTCCAGAAGCAGCACCGCCATGAGATACCAGAGATACACAAATCCGAACATGGCCATCGCTGAGGAACGATGCGGGGTCAAGTACATTTCGAAAGAACGTTCGGGATGTCCCAAGTGCAATTGCAGGGGCAGCGGCGCGACCAGCAGGAACGCCAGCGCGGTAAGCAATGCGAGGCGGTAAGTCGGCTTCACAGCCTGCACGCGGAATACGCGCTCCAGGGACGCCAAAATAAATGCGCCGGCCACCAGTCCCGTTATGAAGGGATAGAGAACGATGAGGACACTCCACTGGAGTTCCACTTCATTCGGGTACATAAAACCTTCAACCGGGATTGGCACGAGCCTCCTTTTCAATCGAACCGCCCGGGACGCATGCGCCCCTGGGCTACGTCTTACCGGACCGAACCGTCCATACCGTCGTAAAAAACCTTGGCGCCGGTGGCCATATGCGGCTTCAGAACTTGCACCGTATGAGTTCGTAAGAACTCATGAATCGGGTCTTTCGGATTCTTCAGGTCGGCGAGCTGGCGCGCGCCTGTGGGGCAAACCTCGCAGCACGCCGTCGTCAAGCCCTTGGTGATGCGGTGGTAACAGAGCGAGCATTTTTCCGCCGTATTGGTCTTGGGATTGATGAAGCGGCAACCATAGGGGCATGCTTGCACGCAGTAGCGGCATCCCAGGCAATAGGTCTTGTCGACCAGCACGACGCCGTCTGGGGTAACAAACGTCGCACCCACGGGACAAACCTGTGTGCAGGGAGAATCTGCACAGTGATTGCAGAGCTTGGGAACGAAGAAATTCTTACCGCCGATTTCATTGGGCGGAAAACCCTGCTTGCCGCCGTCCGGTGATTCCACTTCCGGCTTTTCAATCTTCCAGTCGGCGACGTGGTAGCGCTCAACCCAGGTGCGGTAATAACCTTCAGGAACGTCGTTCTCTTCCGCACAAGCGCGGACACAACTGCCGCAGCCGATGCACTTGGGGATGTCGATCAACATTCCCCACCAGTGCTCGGTGAGCTTGTAGTTGGGAGAGGCCTCGGGCGTTCCCGCCTGAACGTATTTCCATGCAATCGCAGCGGCTGGCAACAGCATCAGCAGGCGACGGCGGGTGATGTCCATTACTTCTTGCCTCCCGCCGCGGTCTTCTCAGCTTCTTCGATCTTTGGTTTATGCGGCTGATGGCACGTGTCGCAGGCTAGCCCCCCGGAGTGATCTGCGGTCGCGACCTGGGGAAAGCTCTTCGGTTTAGCGCTGTTGGCTTCGTGACAACGGGCACACACGATGGCTGTGTCGAGCTTCGCCGGTTTCACAGAGGCGGGATCGTCGGCATGCCGTGCCTGGGCACCGTGGCAGGCCTCGCAAGGAACAACCACATGCCGGCCCTGCTTCTTCTGATCGACGACGTCGGTATGACATGCCTCGCACGTATCGTGGCCCGCGAAGGCAATCGGCCGGGCCGCGATCTCCGCGATCGCTGCTCCCCGATAATGACCGTACTGGCCAAAACTCCGAGGAACGACAGCGGCACGCAGGACGACGAAGGCAACCACCCCTATGACCATGACGGCAGCGAGGCGGACGAGATGTTCTATGTCCTTAAACAATTTCTCTTCCCGTACCTGACTTCGGAAGCAGCCCACGCGCGACAAAGCGTAGTGATCTTGGATACATCGCTTTAGTTAGGGAAACGATGATCGAAGTCACAGGCCTCTGTGATGAGGCTCACCCTGTGCGCAGATCCTACTGAACCTGCACAAAATAGGCAGACGGAAACGGCTGCCTGCGCCGGTCATAAATCGGCGTCTTCGTGTGGCTTGCTGGCTTTTCGCCTTCAGAGTCCCTTGGTTAGCGCTTTGGTTTCGCTTCCAGAAGGACTAGGCCTTGCGACGGAATCGTGAGCGTGACCGAGTCGTTTTTCGTCTCGTGCGTCTCGGGCGGAGACAGCCGGGCCGCCGCCCTCAGTGTTTCAATCTGTTCTTGGGTTGGAAATCGCGGTGACCCCATCGCGTCGTAGGATTTATGTACGTCGCCGTGCTCGGCGTCGAGTCGGGTCACTTGCACGCGGGAAATCCGCGCGTGCTGGAATTGGAATTCCAAGTTCTTATTCGCTCCCTTCGTTCCGGGCCCTGTCATATTCCAGGCCGCAATCACCAGAGTGCCATCCGGCCGCCTCGTTACCAGCACAGAGTCGGAGGCCACGTCGAGCCGCTGGTCCCCTAGCCGGTGCAGCAGCAAGAACGCATTGAACGCCGGCTTGGGAATGCCATCTTCGGCGATCAGACCATACCCGCCGTAGAACGGCTGCTTCACCACGCCCTGCTCTTCGAAGACATCGGAGAATGTCCAATATGACATTTCATCGACCAAGCCGTCGCACTGACGAATCGTGTCCGCCATCCACGGCCCCATATAGGCCGCGTCGGTAACATTAGGCTCATTCATGTAGCTGGCGTTGAACTCAGTCCACAGGAGCGGCAGGTTGGGAAGGGCCGACGCTTTGATCTGATCGTGAACCTTCGCGACGGCGCGGCAGACCATGCGGTCGCGCGGGATTTGTTCATGCGTCCCGAAGATGTCTTCCGCCTTGTCGTTGGCGTAGACGTGCGAGGAAACAAAATCAACGGGGATCTTATTTTCGGCGCAGTGGCGGATGAAGGCATCAGCCCATGCCGCCTGTGCAGTCGCTGGCCCTCCAACCCGCAGCCGCGGGCTTACGGTTTTAATGTCGCGCGCGGTGTGATCGTATAGCTCGAAGTAAGTCGACTGATGCGGATCACCAGCCCAGAAATCCAGGTTCGGCTCGTTCCAGACTTCGAAGTACCACTGCGATACTTCGTCGATTCCATAGCGATCCACGAGGTGTTTCATGAATTGCGTTATCATCTCGTCCCACTTCCCATAGTCCTTGGGAGGAGAAACGTCAGGCTTGTACCAGAACGCCTGCAAGACTTCTTTCGCCGCCAGTTTATTCGGCATGAAACTCAACTCGACGAATGGCCGCACACCGCTGGCCAGCAATCCGTCATAGATCTGGTCGACGTAAGAGAAATTGAAAACTGGATTGCCTTGCGGGTCTTCGTCGTAGAGACCAACTTCATCATGAAAAATCGCATGGAAGCGGACATACCGCATCGCCGTGACCTGCTTCACCTGCTGCAGGTCCTGGCGGTAGTCTTCGCGCAGCGAGAGAATCGCCCGGCCCGAACCGAAGATGTGCTCCCAGAAATGAGGAAACGCGTGGGGAGCAGCAGAAGCATCGATAGGAACACTCTGTTCTTCGGTAGTTCCCGAACTCTGCGCAAGCGCATCCAGCGGGAGCAACGCGCAGCAGAATAGAACCAGATAAGTGAAATGCTTCTTGATTTTCATTTAGTTCGAGCGTACCAGAATGAAGTTCTGCATGGCGATCCTGGAAATCCGGGGGCCGCTTCTTTAGCTGGTTGCCGAGAGGAAGAGGTTTGCCGTTGCTAAAGTCTGTCTCATCAATGTCTTTGGGAAGGGCACGGCTTCAGCCGTGCCGCTATCCGTCGCTAAGAACGCGGGCTTCAGCCCCTGAGGTCGTCACACAGCCTATTTTGACATCAATTTGTGAGACGACCACTAGTGGCCGCGCATGGCTTTCCGATACGCCATTACATTCTTATTGTGCTCTTCCATCGTACGCGCGAAGCGATGATGCCCTTGAGCGTCAGCAACAAAGTAGTAGTAATCGGTCTGCGCGGGGTGCATGGCAGCCTCGAGAGCGCTGCGGCCGGGATTGGCAATGGGGCCGGGTGGAAGTCCAGCGTTCCGGTAGGTGTTATAGGAGGAAGTGAACCGCATGTCGGCGTGATGCAAAGCCCCCTGGTACGTTCCTGCGAGAAGTTCCGCATAGATGATGCTGGGGTCGGCGTCGAGGGCAATGTGCTTCTCCAGGCGGTTGTAGTAGACGCTGGCCACCACGGCACGTTCTTCAGGCACAGCAGTTTCTTTTTCGACGATGGAGGCCATTGTGACGATCATCGGCAGTCTGGGGCTCGCTTCGGGCGAAGAGAGATAAGGTTGCTCGATCAGGCCGATTTGTGTAGCCACCCCGCGGAATTGCTTGACCATCGCGGCTGCCATGTCTTGCATGCTCATCATGCGCGAAAACTGGTACGTGTCGGGAAAAAGGTATCCTTCGAGCGAATGCGCTGAGGGATTTAAATCCGCGATCAGAGAAGTGTCTGATTGCGCCACTTTCAGGAAGTCATCGGCCGGGCCCAGTCCGGCGGCCTCAATGGCGCGGGCGATGTCGAACATGGTGTAGCCTTCGGGGACAACAACCGTGTGGAAGTACACGTCGCCGCGGCGGAGACGCTTCTGAATATCAATAATGTTGGCCGGCTTGTCGAAAAGATATTCGCCGGCTTTCAGCGACCGGCCGTGATGGTAGTAATGCCACAGGACAAAAGCTCCCTGGTTGCGAATGACTCCCGCCTTTTTGAGTTCCACCGCGATCCGGCGAGTGGAGTATCCGGGGCGGAGCATCACAAACGTCTGGCCGGAAGGTTCAACTGGCGCAATTAGGGCCCAGGCGAACCATCCTCCCACTGCCAGAACTGCAAGCAGAAATAGCCAGGCGAGTTTTCGCATACCAGCCACAGTGTAGTTGATGCGAATATTCTCAGGACCTGACGATGGTGATACGGCCTTTGGGCGTGTGGTTCGTGGTAAGAGCCCGAAAGGATCAGAAACCTTCATTCGCTCCTAATATTGATTCAATAATAACCTTTCAGTAAACTTCCGCACGGAAATGGCTATAAAAAGCGGTCTGCGAGTTTTGCACCCTTTCCGGCGCGGTATACTCAAATGATCAGAGGTGTGTTCATATATTCATGCGCCGTAGCTCGCCCTTTTGGGTTGTAATCATCCTCCTGACAGTGCTGCCCACCACAGGCTGTTTGTTCCGGACGCGTCCCGTCGAAGACCGGTATTCGAAGGCTCCGCTGAAGGAAGCTTCCCAGCAAGAGTTGATCGACAGCATCAACCAGGAGGCAGAGTCCATTCATTCGCTCAAGGCCACCGTCGACATCGACAGTTCCGCCGGAGGAATGAAGAAGGGGCATGTCACCGACTACAAGGAAATCCGCGGGTATGTCCTGGCCCGGAAGCCTGATTCTTTGCACATGATTGGATTGATGCCCTTCGTCCGCACCACGGCGTTCGACATGGTCAGCGACGGCCAGGACTTCAAGCTCTGGATTCCTCCCAAAAACAAATTTGTGATCGGCCAGAATAAGGTCGCAATCCTCAGTTCCGATCAGCCGATGGAGAATATCCGTCCGCAGAATATCTATGAGGCGCTGCTGATCCGCCAGATTGACCCGACTTCGGAGATTGCCGTCCTGGAAAACGGCTATGAGACGCTCCATGATGCCAAGGGACATCGGGTGCTGCAGGAAGACTACGAACTGACGGTGATCAAAAAGTCGGGAGACGGATGGATTCTGGCCCGCAAGATCATCTTTGGACGAATCGACCTGAAACCGCGCCGCCAATACATCTACAGTGATGACGGCAAGGTGGCCACCGACGCGCGTTACGCGGAGTACAAGGATTTCGGCGGTTTCAGCTTCCCCTCCCGTATCGAAATCTATCGGCCCGAGGAGGAGTACGACATCACGCTGAATATGCTGAAAGTCGAAATCAACACTCCTCTAAAGGACGATCAATTCGTGCTGGAGGAACCGCCGGGCGCCCAAGTCGTTCACTTGGATCGCCCGCAATCGAGTTTGGTCGTGCCGGTGAAGGACCAACAGTAAGGCTTCCCACGGTCTTCCGATTCCGACTCTCATCGTGATTTCGCCGAACTTCGCCAGACCACGGCGAGATAAAATGTGGCATTCGCAGTAGCCTTCGCTTCCTATGATGAACAAAATGGTAGTCGCCAACCTGGTGCATCGCCCGACGCGGTCGGTGATTACTACCAGCGCGATCGCGCTCGAAGTCACCATGATCCTGATGGTGGTCTCGTTGTTTTATGGCCTGCTGAACGGGTCGCGCGAAAGCCAGTTAGGCGTGGGAGCGGACTTGCTGGTTCAACCGCCCGGGGCTGCGGCGCTCGCAGGGATGTCCGGTGCGCCGATTTCGGTAAAAGTCGGCAACGTGTTGCGGAAAGTACCGCATGTCACCGTAGCCGCGCCCGTGATTTGGGCATTTAGCCAGAAGCCGCTGGAGATCGTCTACGGCATCGACCTTGACACCTACAATCAGCTTCCGCCTGAGTTTCGATATTTCTCCGGCGGTCCTTTCCAGGGGCCGAATGACGTCATTGTGGATGATTATTTTGCGGGCATGAACCACAAGAAAGTCGGCGATATGATCGAAGTGCTGAATCATCCCTTTCGCATTTGCGGGATCGTTCCTCACGGCAAGGGCGGACGCAAGTTCTTACCACTCGCAACCATGCAGGATCTGATTGGCGCGGAGGGACGAGCCTCGGTGTTCTATGTGAAGCTCGACAATCCGGCGAATCTTAACGAAACCGCAGCCGCGATCAAGGCGTTGCCGGGCATGGAACAGTACGCGGTGCGCTCCATGCAGGAGTATCTCTCGATGATGACGCCCGACAATCTTCCAGGGTTCGATCTGGCGATTCGCATTGTGATCGGGGTGGCCGTCGTCATTGGATTCCTGGTGATTTTTCAGGCCATGTATACCGCGGTGATGGAGCGCACACGAGAGATCGGCATCTTGAAATCCATGGGCGCGTCGAAGTGGTACATCATGAATATTATCCTGCGCGAGACAGTGCTCATTGCGTTCGCGGGGATTGTCGCCGGCATCATGATCAGCATGCTGACGCGCCGCGTCATCATGTTCGAAAAGCCGGTGCTGCGCCTCTTCTGGAGCAATATCTGGGTGTTGCGCGCGACACTGATCGCCGTTACTGGGGCGCTGGCCGGGGCTTTATATCCGGCATTCAAAGCAGCGCAGAGAGATCCCATCGACGCACTGGCTTACGAATAGGCTCTCGTCTAGTTCCCCGACAGGATGAAGTTCACGGTGATCTGCGTCTCCACTTCGATCGCCTCTCCATTGAGAATGTACGGTTTGTAGCGCCATTGGCTCACGGCCGCGATCGCCGCCGGCACCAGCATCGGGTGCCCGGAAATCAGCCGCAGATTTTCAATCGCACCCTCTCTTCCGATCAGCGCAGCCAGCACGACTGTGCCTTGCACGCGGGCACTTCTCGCCAGCGGAGGATAGACCGGTTGCAGGCGGCGAATGAGGCTGCCTTCCAGCATGGTCGAAGTCCGAAATGTACGGATCGCAGGAGCCGGTGGTGGCAGCGGAACGGCGGGCTTAGCAATCCCCAATCCATTCAAGACACCCCCTCCCGTGCTGTCGCCGGTGCTGCTTACCACGCCAGGATTGGTGTTGTAACTCACCTGGGGCGGCGGTTCGATCTCGTTGATGATTGCGACCCGCAGCGGAATCGACCGCGGAGCAATCGGCACGTTATCCGCGAGATTGCTCTGCACGGCCGTCGTCCTACGTTGACGTTCCACGGGGCGCGCGGGCACCGATGGCGCTCCAAAAGATGCAGGCGGCTGCAGAACGCGGCTCGAAGGCAGGCCCACTGTTGTAAGTAGCGGAATGAGCAGCAGCAGTCCGATTACAACCGACTGCAGCCCAAACGAAGTGAACGTGATCCAACTGCGGCGCGAGCGCTGTTCCCAGGATGTTTCGAGCAGGCTATCGGCAAACATGGCTTCCTCCAACGTGGAATCTGTTTGCTGCTATGGACACCGCACGCGCCGCCGCAGGAGCTTCACCGGGAATAAAAAAGGCCGCGTTTTCACGCGGCCTGCTGGAACTTTTCGGACACGCGAGGTGTCCGTTTCTCGTTACTGCTTGGGTGCCTCGGTTGACTTCGGAGCGGCCGGCTTTGGCGTTGTGCTTGCGGGCCTCGGAGTCACTGGTTTTGCAGCGGCCGGCGCTGCCGGAGCGGGAACGCCGGACTGCACGTTATAGGCTTCGACGACCGGCTTGGTGATGTCCACTGCATCCTGGTTCCACCACAACACCGGGCTCTGCGGCCACGGCTTCGATGTATCCACGATCATGCCGTACCCGTTTTCCTGCGAGTACTTCACGATCATCGGCGCCATCTTCTGCAATATGCGGCTGGCAATATCCTGCTGCTGGCTGCCAAACTCTTCCTGGGCGTCCTGCACGTTGCGATCAAAAAGCTTCTGCTTGCCTTCGATCTGCTTCTTGAGGGTGTCCAGGGCGTCCTGGTTCAGCTTGTCCTGCTGCGTGTTGAGTTGCTTCTTCAGTTGCTCAAGCTCATCGTTCTGACCCTTGAGCTCAGCCTGCTTGGGTTCAAACTTTTTCTGCAGCGCCTGTATGTCGCGCTGGCCTTCATTGCTCCCGAAGATGGCTTCCTGAATGTTGATGGTGCCGACCTTCAAACCACCCGCTGGCGCGGTGGTAGCCGCGGCCGGTGTAGCAGGGGTTGCGGCCGGGTGCGAGGGGGTAGCAGCGCTGCCGGTTTGGGCTAGTGCGGAAAACGTGAGGGTCGCCGCAACCGCCAGAAGAATACTCATAAACTTGCTTTTCATTGGATCGATTGAACTCCTTGGAACATAGTTCCGGGAATGACTTTCGAATCTCGCTCTCAGATCGCTTTTTCAGTCAACGCTGGGCCGCACTGAAAGAGGTCTCCGCTGCGGTAGCGGCCGCCCTTGGAACAAGGCGTGCTAGATTTGCCAGCATTCCACGCCGGGCGTACAGGCGTGCCGTTGATTCCACAAAAATCTAGTTGGCGTCGAACCCAAGTATTATAGTGATCTCGCTCCGACCGCGTCAAACCAAGCTAGAACGTCGTGGCCACCGTGAACCGGAACGTTTTTCGCGGCTCTCTCAACAGGAATTGCGGCGAATATGTGTTTACCGCGAGATGGTATGTGTAGTCTCCTGCCGCTCCCGCCGGGAACATGTTGCGCTGGATCGGGATGGGCGGCGTCGTCTGCTGATCCAGACGCGCCGGGTTGTAGGCCCAGTAAATTCGGAATGGGGCGTTGACTACCGGCAGGAACATCTGCAACTCGATGCCGGTCGAGGCGCGCGGTCTCCAGTTCGTCGACGATAGCACTTGCAGATATTGCGAAGGCGGCGGGTTCAGCAGCTTTCCGCCGAGACAGTTGTAGCCGGCGTCGAGTTGCGCGCAGCCAAACGGTGTCGAGACGACTTGCTCATACTGCTCCGACGCAATCTGCAACTGCGAGGGCCGAACAATCGAATCCATGCCGACGTCGAGGAAGGGAGCGACCGCGACCGGGCCCGCAATCGTGATGCGGTATTCCAGATTCCCCCAGACGCTCAAATCTCCGCCCGGAAACACGATCTGATCCACTGGAATCGGCACCGTCCAGTTGCCTTGCCGCGGATTCAGCGGATTTTTCGGAACCGGCGTTCCATCCGGATTAGTCAGCACGATCGAGTTGGAACTGGGAAGAAACGCAACCGGCGAAATCGATCGAATATCGAAGCCGCGAATATCGTTTTCGCCGCCCATGAAGGAACGCTGGAACGGCGGGGCGACCAAGCCTCCGTAACCGGTGATGAACGATCCGTTTACGGCGAACCCGATGGTGTTTCGCCGGTTCTGCATGGGGATGAACTGCTTGTACTGAATGATCGGCCGGATCGATCGAACCGTGCCCCCGATTCCGGCCAGTTCCGCTCCCACCGACAGCGAATGACCGCGGTGTGGAGAGATCCCGCTATCGAGCGTGTTGAACGAGAAATTCGGATAGATCTTGCTTGTGATAATTCCATTCACCGCCTGCGGCCCGGAAATGCCGCGGAACGCCAGGTAGTCAAACAGGGTCCGGGAGGCGGTGCTCAACGGCAGCAGGGTCGACCGGTCCAGCGAGTACGTGATGCCCACGCGCTTGAATGAACGGCGCAGCGGATAGCTCAACGAAGTCGTGAAGCCTACGCTCGACTGCGAGTAATTCTGCAGGTTCTGCAGCACCGCGTTCGGCAGGTTCAGACTCTGTCCGCTGAAAATCGAGAGTTGGCGTGCCTGGTTATAACTGACCTTGTTGCCGAAAATCGTAAACCCAAACTGCAGCGGGCGATCGAACATGTAGGGCTGCGTGAAACCAAACATCGCGCTGCGCGCCAAGTTTCCCAGGCTGAGCTGCACCTGCAGGGTTTCGCCGAGTCCCAAAAAGTTGTTCGTGGAGTAGTTCAGTCCGATGAACGCGCCTTCCAACCCGCTCACGCCGCCGTTCAACCCGATGCTGTTCTTTCCCTTTTCATGGACCTTGAGCGTCAGATCGACCTGGCCGTTTTTCTCGTCCAGCTTCTTATCGGTGACGTTCGGATCGTCCGGCTTCAACTGGTCGAAATACGAAAGCTGGTTCAACCGCAGCAAGCTGAGTTCCCACAGCCGCGAGTTGTACACTCCGCCTTCTTCCAAAGCCAGTTCGCGGCGAATCACTTTGTCACGCGTGGTCGTGTTTCCCTGAAATTCGATACGGCGGACATAGAACTGCTTGCCTTCATCGATGTCGATTTCCAGATAGGCGAGCTTTTTGTCGTCATCGAACGTGGTCGACGGCACGCCGGTGTAGTTGATGTAGCCGTACTCGCCGTAAGCCTTGCGCAGATTCTCCAGGCCCTTGGCGACTTTCTCGCGGCTGAAAACATCTCCGTCTTTGATGGGGAACAGCGAGCGCAAAGCGTTGACGTTGGAAATCGCTTTGTTGTTCTTGAACGTGATTTTTCCAAGCCGGTACTTGTCACCTTCCTCGATGGGCATCGTAAGATCGACAGCCTTCCCCGGTCCAGCCTGCAACAGAGGAATATGGAAGCCTTTATGGCCGGTATCGTGCATCTGGGTTGTCGGATCGCTCACTGCCGCCTTGAAATATCCGCGGTTCTGATATTCGGCTCTCACCCGCTCCGTGTCTTCTTCGAGCTTGGTGGCGTCGTACGTCTTGGCGAAGATGTTTTCCAGGAAAATGGAATGCGGAATGCCAATCGGCTTCAGATTCTTCATGGCTGCGCGCAGAACGCGGCTGCTGATGTTCTTGTTCCCCTCGAACTTGATCTTGCCGACTTTGACCTTAGGCCCTTCTTTCACCACGAACGTAATGCTCACCGCCGCGGGAGGGAGTTGCCGAACTTCCGTCCGAATCGTCGCAAACTGGCGGCCATGCTCGGAGAGCAAGCTCTTCATCGAGACTTCCGCCTTCTTGATGCGGGTGGGATCGTACTGGCTCTCCACTACCAGTCCCACCTTGTCCTGCTTGAATCGGTCGAGAACGTCGCTCTGGGAAACCGAACTAAGGCCCGTATAAAGAATCTCGCGGATCGTCGGCTTTTCTTTTACTTGCACGATGATGCGCCAGCCCTTCGGCGTCTGCTCGCGCAAAAACTTGATGTCTTCGAAATAGCCCGTATTCCACAACGAGTTGAAATCGCGCTCCAAGGCCGCTGCGTCGTAAATGTCGCCGGCTTTGGTGAAAATACGCGCGCGAATTGTGTCGGCGGGGATACGACGGTTCCCGGTGACGTCGATTCCGGAGATCACGTCGTTCTGCGCCCAAGCCGGGCGTGCGCCTCCCAGAAGAAGCATCGTCACCACCATCACGACCCCGCAGACGCGTGCTGCCATATTTCCCCAAAAGCGCTGAAATGAATGAGTTGGCAGCCGCGCGCCCTTGCGAACGCAGGCGCCCTTGGACACAGCAAGGTTCTCCGGATGAAAGCGAAAAGGAATCGCTACGACCTCAGCCTCTGGGATGTAAGAAAACTGTCATTATACGGTAGAGCAGGGACAGCGTCCAAACCGCAACTCTTAACGGGACTGGTCGTCCGTCCACTTCCGGTTGCTTCATGGGGATGGCTTGGATAACTCTACCTCAACCAAGACGGAATAAAACGTGGCCGAGTTGCCCATGTCGGTAAGTTTTTCTGAAGTTAAGCTGTTGATGCTTTGAAATCCCGGGGTCATCTTCGCCCAATTCAGTCTGGCGGAGACAACTCCCGGCTGAACTTTGCCATCCACCCGGGCCTTGAGAAAAATCTCGCCGCGCCGGTTGAAGACCCGCACCCGATCGCCATCCGCGATCCCGCGCATCCGCGCATCGGGTGCAGAAATCTCGAGCAATCCCGTTTCTTCCATCTCTCGCACCGATGGCACATTGGTAAACGTAGAATTCAAAAAATTGTCCGCTTTCCGCGCCAGCAGCTCCAACGGAAGCGAATCTCTCATGCTCCCATGCCGGGATTCCGCGGGAGGCGTAAACGAAGCTACAGGATCTAATCCTTGTGCAACTAAAGCCGCGCTATAAAGTTCAGCCTTCCCCGAAGCGGTGCGGAAATTTCCCTGAGCGAAAGGCAGAAACGGCAACCGTTCTTCCCTGGAACCTGTGGGGGCATCCTCAAACTTCAACCGAACCTGCCCCCGCTCCAGACGCTCGCGCCTGATCCCCTCCATCCATGGATCCTCCGATTCGAGCGCCAGATCGATCATCTCATCGACACTCTCGCGGAAGCATTCCTCTTCAAATCCCATGCGCTGCGCCAGCGCGCGGAAGACTTCCACATTCGGAAGACACTCGGCTAACGGCTCAATCGCCTGGTTCGATACCTGCAGATAATAGTGCCCATAGGCCTTCTGCAGATCCTTGTGTTCGAAGAATGTAGTGGCCGGCAGCACGATATCGGCGTAATCAGTCGTGTCCGTGAAGAATTGCTCGTGGACCACCGTAAACAGATCCTGCCGCAACAGTCCGCGGACAACCTCATCGTGCCGCGGACACACCGCCGCAGGATTGGAGTTGTATACGAACAACGCCTTCACCGGCGGATCAGCAACCGAATTCAGCGCTCGACCCAACTCAACCATGTTGATGGTTCGTGCTTCGCGTCCTAAGGCGGTCTTCATCAGGTCCGCACGCTTCAGTGCCTTGGTGTTGAAGGCAGCCGCGCCGCTGGTGGACAGCTGCAATCCGCCCCCAACTTCCTTCCACGATCCTATGATGCACGGCAGCATGACAATCGCACGCGTCGCCATGCCTCCGCCCTCAGACCGCTGCACGCCATAATTCAGCCGGATTACCGACGGCCTCACCGTCGCATACTCCCGCGCCAGCTTGCGAATATTGTTTGCCGAAATTCCCGTCCACTGCGCCACCCGCTCTGGGGGATACTGCTTCACCTTCTCGCACAGTTGCTCAAATCCCAGCGTGTACGTCGCAACGTAAGCGCCATCATGCAGATTTTCGCCGATGATGACGTGCATCATTCCCAGCGCAAGAGCCGCGTCCGTCCCCGGATTGATCGGTAAATACCAGTCCGCGCAGTCCGCCGTTCGCGTGCGGTAAGGATCAATCACCACCAGCTTGGCCCCGTTCCGCCGCGCTTCAGTAATGAATGGCCACAAATGCACGTTGTTGGCGTGAATGTTCGAGGCCCAGGCGATGATGTATTTGGCATGCCGGAATTGCTCGGGCTCAGTGCCCATCTTCACGCCGAGAACCGACTCCAGCCCGGCCTCTCCCGCCGCCGAACAGATGGCGCGTTCCAGCTGCGACGCCCCCAGTCGGTGGAAGAAGCGGCGATCCATCGACGCGCTGTTAAGGGCACCCAGAGTTCCTCCGAAGGAATAAGGCAGAATTGCCTCGGCCCCAAACTCCGCCGAAATCGTGCGAAAGCGCTCCGCAATCTCATCGAGCGCCTCGTCCCAGGAGATCCTCTGCCAGACCGCTTCTGTCTGTGTGGCGCGGGCGCTCCCGCCCGCGATCGCTGCGCCAGCAGCGGGCCCTTTCGGGCCAATCCTTCGCATGGGATACAGCATCCGATCCGGCGAATACACCCGGTCCAGATACTTGGCCACCTTCGCGCACAGAAACCCCCGTGTCACCGGATGCTCCGGATCCCCCTGAATCTTCGTCGCCCGCCCGTCCTGCACGGTAATCAGCACCCCGCAAGCATCCGGGCAGTCGTGCGGACACGCGGCCTTCACAACGCGCTTCATAGAGAGCAATTATACGGGGATCATGAGTCTGAGAGGTGCGTTGCGCTTAAAAGCATGGACTCCCCCACCTGAGGCGAATAGACTTGCTGCTTCACAGGTGGCATTGAAGCATGCACACACTCAGAAAGAATCTCAGCTGGGTCTTCGCTTTCATCTCCTTGGTGTGTCTGCAAATCTCTGTTTCGAGCATTCTGGCCACAACTCATCGACACCACTCTCTTCCGCTTTTTCGCTATCTCCTTGTCCCCTTCACCTTCACCATGATGGCTGCCGTCCATGGAGGGGCGTGGTGGACCATCTGGAAGAACAAGCCGTCTGCCAGGTTCTGGGGACTTGCCGCGAGCCTGATCAATCTTCTGCTTTCCGTTGGGTTGATTTACCTTTCTCGCTCTCCCCGCGGACTCTGGCTGGTTCTGGCACTTGGGATTGCCGGTCTGATCGCATTTTGGCGCCGCTATGACCAGCCTGCCTCTACCACTACAACTCAGGGCCTGATGCGAATTCCGCGCGATGGAACGAACGATCTTCTCAATAGATCAATCCAGCTTCTGATGTTTGGAGTTAGTTTTGCGGCTTATCTCTGGTGGACCCGATGGCTCAGGACAAACGATATTGACCTCAGTCCAGGCACGTTGCAGCGAACCGCGATGATCCTGCTCGTCCTGCTAGCCATCACCATTTTGCATGAATTTGGGCATGCGGCAACCGGCCTGGCGCTTGGCATGAAGCTAAGGGCTTTTATCATCGGCCCTTTGCACTGGCAAATCCGTGATGGCAAATGGGAGTTTCAATTCAATCCTTCAGCTTTTCTGGCGGCAGGAGGCGCAACCGGCGTCGTCCCCGCGACTCTCAATCTTCCTCGCCGCAACTTCTTATGCATGCTGACGGCGGGCCCCCTGGTCAACCTGCTTACAGGCTTCCTCGCCTTGTGGACGGCCTTTTCGACGAACACTGATTCTCCCTTGCAAGCAAAAGGCCTGCTTGCTCTTTTCGGCGCATGGAGCCTCATTCTCGGCGCAATGAATCTACTTCCGTTCCGAACCACCGACAACTATTCGGATGGCGCGAAGCTCTATCAACTCCTGTCGGACGGGCCCTGGGGAGACTTCCACAAAGCCGTCGCTATGATCGGCTCAAGTCTGGTTACGCCATTGCGCCCCAGAGATTACGATATCAAAGCACTCCAACGCGCTGCGCGCACCATCACGCGAGGCCATCAGGGCCTGCTTTTGCAGTTATTTGCCCATAACTGTTTTCTTGATCAGGGAAAGACTCGAGAAGCCGGCGAGGCTTTGAGAAGCGCCGAGTCCATTTATCACGAATCTGCTTCGGACATCTCCGCCCAGCTGCATACTGTGTTCGTCTTCGGCAGCGCTTTTGTGTTCCGCGACGCGGCCGCCGCCCGCGAATGGTGGGGGCGAATGGAAAGCAAGAAGCCAAAACGTTTCAACGTGGATTACTGGAGGGCTGATGGCGCGCTTCACTGGATCGAGGGCGACCTGAAGACAGCTAACGAGGCCTTGGCAAAGAGCGAAACGCTGGCAGAAAAACTTCCCCAAGCAGGGGCTTACGACTTTGACCGCTATTGCTGTTCACTGCTGCGCAAGGCGCTCGAAGAAACATCTGCACCCAAAGCGACTCCCGTCCTGGCAGACGGGCATCCTGGGAATAATTAGACCGGGTGCCCCACCCTTCTCGCTTTTTGTCCGAGAGGGTGTGGATCTCGACGTCCTAGAGGCGTCTCAATTTTCTTGAGGAAGAAAGGCGATTATTTCAACTCCATAACTTCTTTTTCTTTCGCCTTGCTCATCTCTTCCATCTTCTTGATTTCGTCGTCGGTCAGCTTCTGAATCTCGTCGAGCGAGCGCTTCTCTTCATCCTCGGTGATTTTCTTTTCTTTCATCGCCTTCTTGATGGCATCGTTGCCATCCCGGCGGATGTTCCTGACCGCCGTGCGATGCTCCTCCAGCACCCGGTGCAGATGCTTCACCATATCCTGCCGCCGTTCCTGCGTGAGCGCCGGCACCGGCACGCGGATCATCTTGCCATCGTTCATCGGATTCAGCCCCAGGTCGCCGCCGCGGATCGCCTTCTCGATCGCTCCTAACTGCGACGGATCAAACGGCTGCACCGTGATCAACTGCGCCTCCGGCGCATGCACCTGCGCCACCTGATTCAACGGCATCTGCGACCCGTAGGCATCGACCGTTACGCTATCCAGCATGTGCACCGAGGCCCGCCCGGTGCGCACCGACGCCATCGCCTTGCGAAAATCCTCGACTGCCTTCTCCATCCGCGTCTTCAGTTGCGCGTAGGTTTCTTTCAACCCAGCTATGGAAGCCATGATCGCCATAAAGGTTCCGCTCCGTTCCACACACCAAAACGTCGAATTATAAACCCAACTTCTCTACCGCGGATGTACCCGGATAAACGCGGATGGAAGAAATGCAGAAAGTTTGCTTAGTGTAGTAGTCCGTATGTGTGCATTCTTAGGGTTGTAAAGACTTGTGTCCGTGTTCATCCGCGCAATCCGCGGAAAAGAAGTTTAAGCGCACACCATCGATCCAATCTTTTCGCCCATCACCACCCGCTGGATATTCCCGCGCTGATTCAGGTTGAAAATGACGATGGGA
>Ga0187805_10000006_pt1 | contig 76293 bp, 71 predicted proteins | sample NC_wetland_sal_i_6_FD_132965 | JGI IMG/M metagenome (GOLD analysis project Ga0187805, IMG submission 132965) | Wetland sediment microbial communities from Neuse River Estuary, North Carolina, USA - Control_5 | ecosystem: Environmental > Aquatic > Freshwater > Wetlands > Sediment | place: USA...
ATCGCCGCCGTCAACGTCGTCTTGCCATGGTCGATGTGACCAATCGTCCCGACGTTGCAGTGCGGCTTTGTCCGTTCAAATTTCTCTTTCGCCATTTCCGTTCCTCTGGGGCTAAAGCCCCAAGTCTATGATTGCCTTGTCGGCGCGGCTGAAGCCGCGCCCTGATACAAATCCAAGATCCTTCGCTTCGCTCAGGATGATCGCCGCGGGCTCCCAGCTTCACTTCGCTCAGCTTCACGCCCGCAAAGCGCGATCAGTAGTACTGATACAACTTCTTGAACTTGTGCCGCAGCGCGACGTCGACGCCTTCGAGCTTCGACAGGTAAAGCTCGCGCATCTGCGCCTGGTCGGACAGCGTCAGCGCCTGATACAGCTGCCTCGCTCTTAGATCCGCTCTCCCCGTCGCCGCTTCCAGCGCGTGGAGTATGACCACAGCATCGAAATCGCGAATTCGAACTCGGGCACGCTGCAGTCCCTTCAGAAAGCGCTGGACCTTTTCCGGCGAGAACGCCTCTTCGACGGCGCGCTGCAGTTTACCGAATTCTTCTGTCTTCTCGATCTTGATGGCAGCTTGTTCAAAAGCCACTGTCATCCCCTTCGAACCTGGAGCGGGAGACGGGAATCGAACCCGCGACCAACAGCTTGGAAGGCTGTGACTCTACCACTGAGTTACTCCCGCCTTGTAAATCAGCTGTCAGCCGTCAGCTAAACCTCAGCGGCTGAAGCCGCTCTTGTTTTCAACTAATGACGGCACGGCTTAAGCCGTGCCCTTCCCAAATCTTTCAAACAATCTTCTGGAGCCGATGACCAGGATTGAACTGGTGACCTCTCCCTTACCAAGGGAGTGCTCTACCAACTGAGCTACATCGGCCCTTGAAACTCAGCTGTCAGCTATCAGCCTTCAGCTCTCAGCCAAACCTTCAGCGGCTAAAGCCGCTTCTTTACCGCGCCTCTAGCGGCACGACTGAAGCCGTGCCCTTCCCAAAACCATCAACTACTCCGCGTCGCGCTCGCTGTCCGGATGCAAGACATCTTTTCTCCGGATCCAACTCTTAGCCGCGAACAGCAGAAGGATCGCCAAGGTTCCCGCTCGAATCCGCGTATCGCTGATTGTCGTCCACGTCAGGACTCCAAGAATGACGTAGGCGATCAAAGCTACCGCTAGGCGATTCACATTCATCTCTGGTGCACAGGGAAGGATTCGAACCTTCGTACCTCGCTAGGAGGGACAGATTTACAGTCTGTTGGCTTTAACCACTCACCCACCTGTGCAGAAACTTTCGGGCGATGCGGCTATGGGCGCTCCGTCCGGCAGACTGCGTTTTGCGCCTGCCGATCGCTTGCCCCGAACACGCAGACCAAACGCAGCACAAGTCACACTGCAATTTCGTCAAAACAGGAAAACCAAGGTCGCGCACAAGAAACTGCGAAGATCACTGCACGCCGGGAAAAGTTCCGAATGGAGTGCGTTGGAAAAACCTGTTGCCGCTAACCGAGTCCGCCGCCTGCCGAAAAAATTTCGTTCTCTGGAGCTGGCGAAGGGATTCGAACCCCCGACCCTCTGATTACAAATCAGATGCTCTACCGACTGAGCTACGCCAGCAATTCCCGGGACAGATGCGCCTCCGCGCAAACTGATCCCTCTAATCCCTTCCGAATGTCCGGGACAATTATTTAAAGTATCACAAGGGAAAGTTTCGGCGCAACAGACACTTGAGGGGGCCGGGAGTGTGGGTGAGGACGGGTGTCGTCCCTACGGGACTCGGTATCTTTCCGTTCTGCCGCCCACGGCTTGCGCCGTGGGCTGTATTCTTGCGCCGCTTCGCGGCTGCATTTGGGTAACGCTACTCCGCGTTATTCCGAGAATTCAGTTCTCCCATACTCCTGAGTCAGTTCTCCTACACTCTACCAGTCGTACCCCGCACACTTCCAGGGGGCTGACTTCCTCTTGCTCTTGGCCGGTCAGCAAGATGCTATCATTTCATTCCAGCCGCATTCCATGCGAATCAGACGCACTCTTCCCATCGCTCTCGGAGTCGTAATCGTGGCGGCATTGCTGACCCTGGCCGTCCAACTCCGCAAGGACGCCCCGCCTGAAGCGGCGCGGCTTTTGCCGGGGGCAGACGCGTTCTTGTATGCCAACTTGAGCTGGGTGCGGAAGACCAACAACGGAAAGTCGTTCTTCCCCGTCTCGCACGATCCGGAATACGAGCGCTTCATTCAGGAGACCGGGTTTGACTACGAGCGGGACCTGGAGTCCGTAGCATTTGCGGTCCACTATCCTCAGAACTGGCCGGGCGGGGGAACGGGCGGATCAGCGCCCGAGCCGCGCTTTTCCGAAGTCTTTGTGGCCCACTTCGATGCCGGCAGGTGCGCGGCTTATATGCACGGCATGGCGCAATCGGTCGAAAACTATAACTCCGTCAACATTTATACGATCCCGATCTCTGGACGAACCTTCCGGCTTGCGATCCTGGGAGTGGATACGGTTGCGGCTTCCAACCACGAGGATCCGGCCGTCATCCGCGGCATTGTCGATCGCTCGCGGCGGTTGGCATCGCCCTTCGGCGGTCCGGCATTCTTGCGCCGGTATTACAAGCGGGTACAGTTGGCTAGCCCGCTCTGGCTGGTGGCTCGAGTTGAGCCGAGGGCGCCCCAGTTCGAAGGATGGTCGACGGTATTCCCTCGGTCGACGGATCTGGTCGTTTCGGCGAGCTTCAATCCCCTGCATTTTCCCTTGCGCGCGGGAGTATTGCATTTGCGGGCCGAGGCTTGGCCCGGCAGCAAAGAGGATGCCGAGTCGATCGCCGATAAAGTGAACGTATTTCTGTCGATGTTTCACAGCGCGGAGGCTTCGGTGGGATCTCCAGGCTTCGACGCCGATCTGAAGGCCCTGTTTGACAGTCTTCAGGTGAGGCAAGAGGACAGCCGAGCCGTGCTGGTGGCGACGCTGCCGACGGCGATCTTCCACAAGCTGATGGATTCGCCGGACCTGCCCGCACTGACCGCACCGCCATCCGTGGCCGAGCCTGAAAAATCGTCCAAGGCGAAGACTCGCTGAGCCCAAGGCCCACCGAGCAAAGCGGCAATGTTGCAACTAAAGCCGGCCTGGCGCGTCTTATTCAGGTGAGGGACACGCAGCGGGTACAATAACAATCGATGGGAAGCCTTCCACTGCCGATCGCCGCATTCTTCGCGGGCCTGATTTCTTTTCTGTCGCCCTGCGTGTTGCCCCTGGTTCCGGGGTACGTTTCTCTGATTTCCGGCGCCGGGGTGGAAGAGCTGAAGTCGCCGCAAGCGCAATTGATGCGGCGCGTGATGGTGAATTCCGTCGGATTCATCCTCGGCTTCAGCGTGGTATTTATCACGCTGGGCGCAATCTCGACCGAGATTGGGCAGGTGGCGGCGCGCTACAAGCACACGCTATCGATCGTCGCCGGGGTGGTCATTATTATTTTCGGGCTGCACCTGACCGGGATCTTCAAAATCAAAGCGCTCTATGCGGATGCCCGGTTGCACAGCGTTAAAGGCAGCAGTACGCCGCTGGGCGCGTTCGTGATTGGCTTCGCCTTCGCCTTCGGCTGGACTCCTTGCCTGGGGCCGATCCTGACGGCGATCCTGACGCTGGCCGGAGAGCAGGACACGCTGGTCAAAGGAATCCTGCTGCTGGGGGTTTATTCGCTGGGACTGGCTGTTCCGTTTTTGCTGACGTCGCTACTGATGGAGCGCTTTCTTAAATTTTATAGCCGCTTCCGCTCGCACATGCACGTTCTCGAAGTGGCTTCGGGCGGGCTGCTGATTGCGCTTGGCGTCCTGCTCGTGATTGGCCGGTTCACTTTGATTTCGAGCTGGCTCTCATTCTTAAACCGTTTTGCGCTGTGAGGATTTATGTCGAATGTTGAACAACCCGATGGAACGCCCGATCCGCAACCGGGGCCGGGCGACGAACTGAATAAAAGCTCGAATGGTGGGGCGCAGTCGCCGGGCCCGGTGCATGGTTCGGGGCGGAATCCGCTCGCTTTGGTTGTGGTTGCCGTCATTGCGGCGGCGATGGTGTATTTTGGCTTTCATATGGCCCGGCGATCGGGCTCCGATGCACCGTCGATTCTGGGCAAGTCCACGCCCGCTCCCGATTTCACGCTGGAGAAGCTGAACGGCGGAAACCTGAAGCTTTCGGATCTACGAGGCAAAGCTGTCCTGCTGAACTTCTGGGCCACATGGTGCGGACCCTGCAAGATCGAAACGCCGTGGCTCGTTGAAATGCAGAATCAATATGGCAACCAAGGCCTGCAGGTGATCGGCGTCGCCATGGACGATTCCGGCAAGGACGAGATCTCGAAGTTCGCCAAAGATATGGGTGTGAATTACCCGGTGCTGTTGGGAAAAGAAGCGGTGGGCGATGAATACGGCGGCGTCCCCGCGCTTCCCGAGAGCTTCTTTATTGGCCGCGACGGAAAAATTGTGGACCGGATTATCGGGCTGAAGGGCAAGGCCGAGATCGAGGACGCGATTAAGAAGGCGCTCAAAACGGAAGCCGCCACGAGCGCGGCCGCGCTCCAGCCTTCGAAGTGACAACCCGAGCCTCAGAAGTGACAATAGGAGCGATTTCGCGCTCGATCTACTATTTGTATTCAGCCGGTAAGGCGATGATGTTGGCACGAATCAATCCGCGGTTTGTTTGCTGCGTGGCGCTGCTGTGCGGCGCCGCATGGGCACAGTCCGGCAAGTCGCCATCGGTTTCGATAGCGCCCGTGCCGCTGGTGACGGCTCAGCGCACCGAACAGACGATGGTGAGGTTGGATTTCCGCGTAGCCTCCGGTTTTCACATCAACTCCAATGCGCCCAAGTCGGAGTTCCTGATTCCTACGGCGTTGAAGATGGATCTGCCGACTGACATTGTGCTAGGGAAAATTGAATATCCGGAGGGGCAGGATCTGGCTTTCCCATTTTCGCCGGACGAAAAACTCAGCGTTTACAGCGGAGATTTCGCCATCAATCTGGCGGTGCATCCTCTGAAATCGGTTGTGCCGGGAAAATACGTGATGCACGGAGTACTGCGCTACCAGGCATGCGACAACGCGCAGTGCTTCCCTCCGAAAACTTTGCCGGTGAGCTTTGATGTGAAGGTGGTGAAGGAACCACCCGCACATCACGCGAACCCTGCGCAGAGCCCGCACGTGCATAACTAGCTGGCAGCCGTTCTCCAGCGAATGTTCTTTTCATTCCGTGATGATGTGGTCCGCCCATTCGATCAGTGACACGAAGATGGGCGGGCTGCCGAATTTGGCTCCGTAATTGGTCAGGTCCGCCTCGGTCACGCCGCGAGCACGGCAACACGCGCCGCACGCGTAGATCTGCACATGTTTCACGGCGAGCTTGTTCAGGAATTCTCCCACGGCCGGCCAGCCGACCGGCGTCACAGCGTCAGCCACAACCTTGCGCATCAGCACAACAGCTTCGCCGAGAAGATAAATCTGCACTTCGTGTTCGGCCTCGGCCAGGGCTAGTCCGTGGGAAAACGGAAATGCAGCTTTGGTTGGGTCATCGGACCCCCACGCGCTCTTCATCAGAATTTTCAGTTGTTTGCGGTTTGGTTGCCCATGCAAAGTCTCTGCGCCAGCCAGAAGTGGCAATGCCGCCAGCTGCGCTATCCGAGCAAGGAAAGCTCGCCGTGCCATAGGTTTCTCCTGCGAGTGAGCTACGCCCCTGGGAAGTGGCAGAACTCTACCTCGTTTTCTGAGTTCTGGGAAGACTTCAGTTTTTTGACGAATGCCGTCGAGGCAGACCGAGTGGATGCTGGCGGGAGTGAAGTAAGGAGATTCCTCCCCGTCGCCAAGGTTACGGCCGGCATTTCAGTCGCTGCGTGGCGTCGCGCTGGCCACTGCTAAAACGGCCCCGGCAAACAGCAGCGTGTCGGCAAAGTAGTTGATCCCCTCAATCTTTACTCCAGTGTTCGGATCGGCGAGCGACGCGATCAGGATGGGCCCATAGATGAACACGACCAACAGCACAAGCCAGGTTCCGAGATAAGTTGCGGCCATACGCGTCTTCTTGGCCAGCAGGATGCTCGACCCGGCAATTAGAAGAATTGCGCCTGTCAGATAGCCGATGAGCAGGCGCGCTGGGATCCACGTGGGCATCAGTTTTTCGAGTGGGACTCCGGGGCATCCCAGTGGGTGCAGAAAAGTCTCAACGGCAAAAAATATTGCGCCGATGGCGACCCACACACGGCCCAGAATTACGAGCTTGCTGCCCTCCTCGTGGCCCTGCTGGCGCATGGCGGTTCCCGCGAGAAGCCAGCCTCCGCCTGCGAATGACATTTCGCGGATAACGACTGTCCATCCAAACCTGTCTCTGGGCGTGGTGAGGGCTCCGGGGAACTCCAACATCGCCACAAAAAGAAACATCATGATTCCGAACAGCAGGCCGGACCACTGCACCTTAATTTTTGTGGCAATGCTCAAGGATGCGGCTACCAGCGCGAAGCCGACGAAATATGCCCAAAACAATCGCCACGGCATATACGAGGGCACCAGGGGAAGGACGAATCCTACGCCCGACAGATGCAAGGCGCCGAAGACCGCCAAGGGGATGGCGAAACACAAATTGGTCGAGGCTACGAACTTGTCGAGGCCGCGGGCTCGCGCGATGTCGGTCTTCGCAGCCCAGAGCGCGATCAGGAAAAGGAGGATGCCGGCGCTGCACATCAAGACCGGGACGCGGGGGAAGTCCAAAAATGCGGCAAGAGTAATGGAGTGCATGGGGCTCCAGGCATAGGCAGGCGTGCTCTAAGGCACGCTTTCCCGAGTGAATACGGGCCTAATCTTACTACCGAAGATTTTGTCATGCTGAGCGGAGCCGTGAGGATCGCGGTGCGATCCTCAGGGCGGAGTCGAAGCATCCCTACCTTCACCAGATTTCATCCACGGGTACCACTCTGAGGCTAAATCAACCCAATGAGGATTCTTGCGAACGATCAGGGCGATCTTCTTAGCGCGACTCCAGCCTTTAAGCTGAGTCTCACGACCAATCGCTTTGTGAACATCGTCGTACGATTCCCAGTAGACCAATCGAGCTACGTCGTATCGCGCCGTGAATCCTTCGAAGAGATGGAATTTGTGCTGGAAGACGCGTTTGTGTAGGTTTCCGCTGATCCCGATGTAAAGCGTGCCGGAAAGACTGGCCATGATGTACACGCAGTAATACTTGGGGTCGCGCATGGGGGCATGTTCAGATTTTTCTTCGTTGAATGCAATGTTCCGGGTCACATTTTCCGGAGTCGTTCCCATAGCGGGATTTTTAGTGAGGTAGGGATGCTTCGACTGCGCAGGAGAATCGCTTCGCGCTTCTCCCGCTTCGCTCAGCATGACAGCCCTACACCGGACAGGTCCCATTCGGCGCAACACCAGCGCCTCAGGGTGACAAGATTTTTTTGCTTTTCGGGGGCAATTAGGTTAGGACTCATTGCATGGACGATAACACAGCTGAAATCGACGCGGCTCTTTCATCCGAGGCGGCAATATCGAGGGACAAGGTGGCGATCTGGATAGAAGCCAAGGCAGATCTTCGAACCCTCGCCAAAATCTTTAGAATCACGGGCGAAGGCTATTACCGGATCAAACCTGAACTCGGGAAGGAGTTAGAGTGCGCGGCTGTCCAGAACTATCTATTGGAGTGCATCCGACAAGATGTGAAGGACGACGATGATATCGAAAGCCGATACGAAGCCGCCACCACTTTGCACGGATGGCTCCGCCAGTTGCTGGAGTCAGGAGATTGCGATGACATTATCAAAAGCGTCGCGGGTGCGATAACCCAAATGTATCTGTTAAGTGCAGAAGATATTCGAGACGCCATCGAGACGGGATTCCTCGAGCATGCTTTGGAAAGCGCTGGTCTTCGGCCGTTTTTTGAGCACTGGTCGGCAAACTCCCGGTTGCGGGAAGCATGGAATCGAGCGCTGGAGTGGGGCATGGCACATCCAGATTTCTCCTGGAATCAACTTCAAGAACTCCGGCGACTGAGCGAGAAGGAACGGTTCGAGTAGTCAGCCTTTTCCCTGCTTCTTCTCTACCTTCGCCCACGTGTCTTTCAGCGCTACGGTGCGGTTGAAGACGGGCTTGCCGGGATTCGAGTCGGGATCGGCGCAGAAGTATCCCAGGCGCTCGAACTGGTAGCGGCTGCCCGGCGCGGCGTTCGCCAACGACGGTTCCAGCTTCGCGTTCGCGATCACTTCCAGCGAGTTTGGATTCAGGTAGTCGAGCACGTCCTTGCCTTCTTCCACGTCGGCGAGATTTTCTTTGGTGAACAAGTTCTCGTAGATACGCACTTCGGCGTCGATCGCGTGCTGGGCCGAGACCCAGTGGATCGTCGACTTCACCTTGCGTCCGTCGGGCGGCGCATTGCCGCCGCGCGTTGCCGGATCGTAGGTGCAATGCACTTCGACGACTTCGCCCTTGTCATCTTTTACGACGCTCTTCGCGGTAATGAAGTATCCGTAACGCAGGCGCACTTCGCGGCCAGGCGAGAGCCGAAAATATTTCGGCGGAGGCACTTCGCGGAAATCGTCCTGCTCGATGTAGAGTTCGCGCGAGAACGGGACTTTGCGCGAGCCGGCGCTCTCGTCTTCCGGATTGTTGGTCGCGTCCATTTCTTCGACCTGATTCTCCGGATAGTTATCGATCACCACTTTCAGGGGACGGAGCACCGCCATCACGCGCGTGGAGCGTTTGTTCAGATCTTCGCGGACGAAGTGTTCGAGCATCGCCAGCTCGACAATGCCATTGGTGCGCGATACGCCCGCGGCGGTAACAAAGTTGCGAATCGCTTCCGGGGTGTAGCCGCTGCGGCGCAGTCCGCCCAGCGTCGGCATGCGGGGATCGTCCCAGCCTTTCACTTGTCCCTGCTCAACCAGCTGCCGCAGCTTGCGCTTCGACATCAGCGTGTAGGTTAGGCTGAGGCGGTCGAACTCGATCTGCTGCGACGGGAAGATTCCCAGCTGGTCGATGAACCAGCGGTAGATCGGCTGGTGATCGGCAAACTCGAGCGAGCACATCGAATGCGTGACTTTTTCGAGCGAGTCCGACTGCCCATGCGCGTAGTCGTACATCGGATAAATGCACCACTTGTTGCCGGTGCGGTGATGCTCGGCATGCAGGATGCGGTACATCACCGGATCGCGCATATTCAGGTTGGGCGATGACATGTCGACTTTCGCCCGCAACACACGAGAACCGTCGGGAAACTCGCCGGCCTTCATGCGCTCGAACAGGTTCAGATTCTCTTCGATCGAACGGTTGCGATACGGACTGTCTTTGCCCGGCTCCGTCAGCGTGCCGCGGTACTTGCGAATCTCGTCGGCCGTGAGATCGTCGACGTAGGCCTTGCCGTCTTTAATCAGCTTGATCGCCCACTCGTAGAGCTGGTCAAAATAATCCGATGCATAGAAGAGACCGTCCCACTGGAAGCCGAGCCACTTCACGTCCTCCATGATCGAGTCGACGTACTCGACATCCTCTTTTTCAGGATTGGTGTCGTCGAAGCGCAGATTGGTCTTGCCGCCGAACTCTTCGGCGAGTCCGAAGTCGAGGCAGATGGCCTTGGCATGCCCGATGTGGAGATATCCATTGGGCTCGGGAGGAAAACGAGTCTGGACGCGCCCGTTGTATTTGTTCGTCTTCAGGTCGTCGGCAATCTTGTCGCGCAGGAAATTCGAAGGACGGGATTCCGGGGCCGGATTCTCGCTCACTTTTGCCTCGGCAGTAGGGGGATTCATAGCCTTGATCTTACCGCAAAGAATCTCCGCAATACGTTCTTCAAGTCGCTCCAGGTGCAAGGCTCCTCCCAAGTACGGAATGCTGTTTTTGGCTAGACCCCGGCGGAAACGACCTGTCCCACAGTTGCCCTAAGGGACGGTTGTGAAGCGAGGCGCCGGCGGTAGCGGACGTGCCGCCAGCGCGTCATTTCGACGAGCGGCTTCCAGACTGGATTCACCAGGTCGTGCTTGATCAGGAGATGCCAGAATCTGTTCGATCGCTTGTAGAGGTATGACATCGCCAGGTAGAGCGGGACCGCCTGCCACTGTTCAGGACGCCGCTTCCAGATCGAGGCATGCGAAAACAGCCGCTGGTAGATCCAGGCGTAGTTGTGCTCCAGTTCTTCCGGAGTCATGTGCTTCGGTCGGAAAACCGCGTGTCCCGTGTCATAGAGACTCCACTCGCGATGCAGGATTCGGCCTTGCGCTTCCATTTGGCGAAAGAGCGGGGTTGCCGGATACGGAGTGAGAATGTGGAACGTGGCGCACTCCAGCCGATTCTCTTCGATCCACTCCGCAGTACGCGCGAAAACATCTTTGCGATCGTGATCGAAGCCGAGGACAAACGATCCGTTCACCTGGATGCCGTAGTCGTGCAGGATGCGCACGCGGCGCGCGTAATCGGAAGTCTTCGGCGTCTTCTTGTGCGAGTCGGCAAGATTGTCGTCGGAGAGCGATTCGAAGCCGATAAAGACCCCGGTGCATCCGGCGAGGGCCATATTGCGAATCAGGCTGGGATCATCGGTCACGTCGATGGTGACGGCGGCGCTCCAGATCTTGTTCAGCGGACGCAGCGCATTGCAGAGCGAGTGCAGATAGTCGCGGCGTGATCCCAGATTGTTGTCGATGAAGACCGCGTAGGGCTGGTCGTCAGCCTTAAACTCGTCCACCACCTGCTGGGGATGGCGCATGCGATAGGGCATGCACAGGCCTTCGGTGGCGAGATAGCAGAAGCCGCAGCGGTTGTGGCATCCGCGAGTTGCAATTAGGCTGGTGGTGGTGAGAAAGCTGCGACGGGGAAGAATGCTCCGCCGGGGCGACGGATCGTCACAATAGTCGTTTTCGTAGGTCGCGACATAGCGCGGTTGCAGCGTGTTGGACTCGATGTCGCGCAGGATGCGCGGCCAGAGCTGTACGCCATCGCCGAGCGCGAGAGCGTCGGCGTGGGGCGCGCATTCGTCAGGGCACGAGAGCACGTGCAGGCCTCCGAAGATCACTTTCGAGCCGCGGGCGCGATACCAGTCCGCCAGTTCGAAAGCCCGGCGGGCGAAGGTCAGATGCACGGTAATTCCGACAACGTGAGGCATCGGCTGAGACGGCGGACGCCCGTCGAGCAGGTTCTCGTCCCAGTATTGGACGCGCCAGCGTGTGGGTGTGGTGGCGGCGAAGCTGGTCAACGCCAGCGTTGGCGTTAATACATGCTTGCCGAAGCTGGCATTGGCGTCCTTGGGATAAAACGGGTTGATCAGGAGAGCGTAGCGCCGCTCGAGGAATCCGCGGGGCTCGGAGGGATCGAGGGCAGGCGCGGTCGTCATCTCGCGAGGGATCCAGCGTTTCGGAACACGGTGAAGCCAGGGCTCGTCAGATGCAATCATGCAATGTACTTTATACTACAAAGTACACTATGTCAACTGACCGCGCCCCAGGCGCTAGATTGAAGGACGGTAGCGGACCAACTCTCGCCTAATCAGATCAGTTTTCGAATTGCCTGCTCAATCCTGCTCAAAGTAGTTTCTTTGCCCAGGACTTCCAGAGTTTCGAACAACGGCGGGGCGTTTTTGCGGCCGCAGACGGCGACGCGGATGGGCTGAAACATCTGCCCGGCCTTCACTCCCAATTCCTGCGCGGCGGCTCGCAGAGCCTGATCCATCGGGTCGTGCTTGAACTCTACATTCGCGAGTACGGCTTGCGCCTTCTGCATGACCTTCAGCGCCATAGCTGCGTCTCCCTTTTGCGGGATGAGTTCGGCGGCATCGTAGGGCGGCAATTGATCGAGGAAGAAAAAATCGGCCGCGGTCAGCACCTCACCCAGCAGCTTGATGCGCTCGCGGATCAGCGGAGTGATGCGGAGCATCCTTTCCGGCGTGACGTGGAAACCAGCTTCACAGACAATCGGGAGCAGGCGCTGGCTCAAATCTTCGATCGTCAGGGCGCGGATGTGCTCCGCGTTGAGCCAGAGCGCCTTGGGGTCGAAAGTTTCTTCGTGGATAGAGTTGGCGGGCATGAGTGCCCTCCCCACATTGGGCTGTCCCACATTTGGCTGCTCCGCTGGTTCCTTGAAGTTCACCACTGCGTTGGCGCGATTGATGCCTTCTAACGAAAATGCATCAACCAGTTCCTGCTGGCTCATTTTGGTGCGATCGTCTTTGGGCGACCAGCCCAGCAGGCACAGGAAGTTGATGAAGGCTTCAGGTAGAAAACCCGCGTCACGATAGGTGGTGACGCTCACTACCGGGCCGTGGCGGCGCTTCGAGAGCTTGGTTCCATCGGGCGCAACCAGCAGAGGCAGGTGCGCGAACTGCGGCGGCTCGTAGCCGGCGGCCTCGAAGATCAATACATGCTTGAAGGTGTTCGAAAGATGGTCCTGGCCGCGGATGATGTGGCTGATGCGCAGGTCGGCGTCGTCGGCGCATGAGGCCAAGTGATAGGTCGGCATGCCGTCGGAACGCAGGAGCGCGAAATCTTCGATGTCGGCTCCGGCCTTCATCTGCTCGCCGTAAACCGCGTCGGTGAAACGCACGACCTGGCCTTCGCGGGGGACGCGGAAGCGCAGGGCAAAGGGTTCTCCGGCAGCGGAGCGGCGGTCGCTCTCTTCGCGGGAAAGCTCGCGCATGCCGGGATTAAAGAGCCAAGTGCCCTGCGCCCCGGATTTTTCGCTGTCGCCGGTATGGGCGGGAGTGAAATCGCGGTAGGCGAGTCCCTTCTGGAAGATCGTCTCCGCCATCTCCCGATGCAGCACACCGCGCTCCGACTGCTTGTACTCTTCGTCCCAGCCCAGTCCCAGCCACTTCAGGCCTTCGAAAATGGAATTCACCGAGGCGTCGGTGTTGCGTTCCACGTCGGTGTCATCGAGACGGAGGATCATGGTCCCGCCCGTGCTGCGGGCGTATAACCAATTGAAAATAAAAGTGCGGGCACTGCCCACGTGGAGAAACCCCGTGGGAGAGGGAGCAAAGCGCACCCGCGGCCTGGCGTGCTCAGGCGAACTGGAAGCATTCCACATGAGAAGTATTAGGACCTTCGATGTTACGGACCGCTCTCGGCATCGTCAACCCAGCATCGTCAAGTCAACTCCGCGAGCCTACGGCGCGAACTCCGATTTCGGCTGCAACCCTTCCCCCGAGAGAGCAACCGAAGGCGGGCACTGTACTTAAATTCTATTGTCTTCGGACGTGCGGCTGTGAAACCATTGGAGCACTGTTTCTCCTCGAAATTAGGCCCGTCAACCTGAACAAGGGTGTCTTCTCGGACGCAATGAACAGCGTAGTCATCACGACAGCCTTAATCCCGGGATTTGTTTCCGTCCTGCTGTTTCTGGTCTTTACCTACCTGCATGAACAGAGCCGCCAGCCATACTTTCGCGCGTGGCAACTGGCCTGGGCAGCTTACTCGCTGCATTACGTTCTCGATACTTTTCCGTCATCGTCGCTGGCTTTTTTTATCAGCCAGCTTTTCCTGGTGGCGATGGCGTTATGCGTCTTTATTTCCACACGCCTGATGCGCGGGCCGTCGCAGTTTCGCTGGTACGACGCCGCCGTGGGAGCTAGCGGAGTCATCCTTGCGCTGCTCACTTTGCGAGGCCACATCGTTAACGGGATTTTCCGTCCGGATGTGCAGCCCGCGATCCGGCTGGGACTCGGACTGGCGGCAATCCTTTTGTATAGCTCGGCGGTTTTCTACCTGAATGGCCATAAGCGCGGCTCGCTCGCCTTCCAGGTGCTAGCCTTTGCGCTGGCATTTTGGGGCGTGCTGATGGGAGTGGGGCAAATCCAGAATCCCTGGATGGAAATATTCGGCAACGCCACACGACTATTTGGCCCGGTGCCGCAGATGCTGCTGGGCATTGCCATGGTAATGGTTTTGTTTGAAAACCAGCGCAATGCGGTGCAGGAAAATACGCTTGCCCTCTCGACCCTGGGCGTCGATCCGCAACGGCTGTTGTTTGCCGAAGATCTGGTTCCCAACATGCAAGCCGCGCTGGAGCGCCTGCGAACCGCGCTGCCCATGGATCGCGCCGCCATCGTGATCGGCGAACGCTGGCGCGGGCTTCTGCCCTCGGTGCAGCAAGGATTTCCCGACGGATTCCTCGAAGCTCTGGAAAAAAGCGGCGCCGGGCAGTACATCGGCGAGCTCGCCTACCGGCACAGCGGTATCTTCACCGTGCATGATGTGGCGACCATGACCGAGCCCTTGCCGGTCGCGTCGATGGGGACCTTCGCGGAGTTCAAACTCATTCTTGTGCAGGCGGAAGTGCGGCATCTAACGGCCGTCAACTTGCAGACTCGCGAGCACAATTTTGGCGTCATCCTGTTTCCGCATGTGGAGCGCCGAGCCTTCGGTTCCTCCGGCCCGCGCCTGATGGTGGGGCTGGCGCTGCAACTGGGGCTCACGCTTGAAAATTACGTTGTGACCCATGATGCGCACCGTCGCACCAAGGAATACGAACTCCTGACCGACATTGGCAAGGCCATCAGCTCCCGCCTCGACCAGGACGAGATCCTGCGCACTATCCAGGTTGAGCTGGGGCAGATTTTCGATACGAGTCATTTCTACATCGCGTTTCAGGAGGGGGACGAGATTCGCTTCGAGCTGGAAGTACGGGATGGGCGCGTGCTGCCCAAGCGCAAACGCGAAGTCCGCAATGCGTTCACGGAATACGTGATTCGGAGCGGTGAACCTTTATTGATCCGTTCGGATCTGGAGTCGGCGCGAAATCGACTGGGAATCAACCATGTTCCCAAGCGTCCGGCCAAGTGCCTGATCGCCACTCCCATCTTTATGGGGGCCCGGCCGACGGGAATTATGGTCGCAATGAATCCGGACAAGGAATTCGTCTTCGAGCAGCGCGATCTGGACGTGCTGGTGACGGCGGCCGGCCAGGTTTCGGTCGCGGTGGAGAATGCCCGCCTGTTCGCCGAAGAGCAACGCCGCTCGCGGCAACTGGCGTTTCTGAACAATATTTCTCGAACCGCCATTTCCAGTGACGATCCGGTTCACATGTTGGACCAGATCGCCAACGAGATTCAGAGGAACTTCAGTTTTGACCACATCGGGATCGGCCTGCTCGACTATGGAACGAAGGAGGTCGAGATCAAGGCGGAAGCCGGAGTCACGGCCCATGCCACGGGCAAGAGAATTCCATTGGGAACGGGAATCCTCGGTCGCGTAGCGCGAACCGGCGAACGCGCTCTGGTGCAGAATGCACTGCCGGGCAACCTGACCGGGATCTTGCCGGACTCGCGGGCGGTGCTTTGCATTCCAATCACGTATGGCGAATCGCTGCTGGGCGTGTTGAATGTGGAAAGCCGCAGCGAGAACGCGTTTTCGCCCCAGGATGTACTGATTCTCAATACGCTTGCGGACCTGCTGGCGACGGCCCTGCACAACGCGTTCGTGTTCCAGAAGCTGCAGCAGCAATCGATCACCGACGGCCTGACTGGAATCAAGACCCGGCGGTTTTTCTGGGAAGCGTTGTCGGCGGAGTGGAAGCGGGCATCGCGCTCCGGGCGCCCGTTCTCCGTCGTCCTCATCGATCTCGACAAGTTCAAAGAAGTCAACGACACGATGGGCCATTTCGAAGGCGACCTGGTGCTGGCACGCGTCGGCCGTTTGCTCGAACAGAAATCGCGGCAATCGAACGTCGTGGCCCGCTACGGTGGCGATGAATTCATCGTGCTGATGCCAGAAACCGGAGCCGAGCAGGCGCTGGTGTTGGCGGAACGCCTGCGCCAGTGGCTTGCAGGCGACCCCATGCTGGCCGAGCACCACATCACCGGCAGTTTTGGCGTGGCCTGCTTCCCCATGCACGGATTCTCGATTGAAGACATCATCCGTGTGGCCGACGCCGGCATGTATGTCTCGAAGCGTTCGGGAGGGAATCTGGTTTCGACGGCGCAGGAATTCGTCGAAGGCCAGGACTTCGCCTGGCAGCGCCAACAGATCTCGGCCTACATCGAAGGTTTCCTGCAGCGTGAGTGCGCCGGTCCGGAACAACTCGAGGAACTGACCACGACCCTGTATAAGCTGTGCTTCGGTGAGCAAGGCTGCAACGTTGCCTTGCTCAAGGAGGCGATCGAAGCGCTCAGCCGCGCCGCCGAATCGCGCGAACTGCAGACTGCGGGGCACGGCGACCTGGTGGCGCGCTATAGCGAAGTCGTGGCGCGTGCTTTAGGACTGTCTTCGGAAGAAACGGCGGACCTGGTGTATGCGGCGCGGGTGCACGACGTCGGCAAGATTTTCATTCCGGAGCAGATTCTCAACAAGCCGGGACCGCTGAGCGACGACGAGTTCTTCCATGTCCGCATGCACGCTCACGTGGGTGCGGAGATTGTGGGCATCATTCCTTACTCCACCATGATGCGCGAGGCCATCGAGCATCACCATCAACGCTTCGACGGCTCCGGCTATCCTGACGGCCTGCGAGGGGAGGAGATCCCGCTATGGGCGCGCATTATCGGCCTCACCGATGCTTATGCCAACATGGTGACGGAGCAATCGTTTTCCGCCGCGCGCACGCCCGAGCAGGCGCTCGATGAACTGGTGAAGATGAGCGGCACGCGCTTCGACGGCATGCTGGTGCGCCTGCTGTTGCGCGGGTTGAAATCGGAACGGATGCCGTCCAACCCGGGAGTCTCCAATCCCGGGTACCGGGATGCCGGAATGTGAGAACGCGCCGCGGCAGTGCGTCAGTTGAAACTTCGTCGGCTGTATGCCACTGGAGATCCCTCGTCCCACCGGTGAAAACGCGGGACTTCGGGATGACGCCTCTCGGAAAAATCGCGCTGTGGAAATGAAACTGACCAACTACCCGCGGCGCTCTCCTCTTGCCAGGGTCGCTAAGAAACTGTTAGTTACTTTGCATGTCCATTTCTCTTTCTCTCTCCGGCAAAGTTGCTCTCATCTCTGGCGGTTCGCGGGGCATTGGCGCGGCCACCGTTAGAATGTTTACCGCGGCAGGCGCCAAAGTGGTTTTCAGCTACCGCAGCGCCCGTTCTCAGGCGGAAGCGCTCGCGCAGGAATGCGGCTCTGACGTCTGCTATCCCATCGCATGCGATCTGGATCGTCCCGAGGCCGCGCGTTCGCTGGTGGCTGAGGCCGTCAAACATTTCGGCCGCATCGACATTCTGGTTGCCAATCACGGCGTGTGGCCAACGGCGGATGTTCCCATCGAGCGCATGTCCGACGAGCAGTGGCGCTCGACCGTATCGATCAATCTTGACGCCGTATTCGGCCTGATCAAGCACTCCGTGGCCCAGATGAAAGTCCAGCCTCGCGGTCGGGGGCCTGCGGGACATATCGTTCTGATCAGCTCAACCAGCGGACAGCGCGGCGAAGCGTTCCACTGCGATTATTCCGCGACCAAGGGCGCGCTGATCAGCATGACCAAGGGATTGTCGACCGAACTCGCGCCGGCAGGGATTTACGTGAATTCGGTGGCGCCGGGATGGGTCGATACCGACATGAGCGCCGAGACGATCGCGGACCCCGAGAGCGGAGAACAAATTCGCAGCTCGATTCCCATGGGACGCGTGGCGCGACCGGAAGAAATCGCCGGGCCGATCCTGTTCTTATGCACGGAACATGCGAGCTTTATCACCGGGGAAGTCTTCAATGTGAACGGCGGCGCGGTTCTCACGGGCTAGCCATGGGGCCCTGCGGAAGGACAAATAGGCAATTCCGGAGCTTGCGTTTTCGGGATTTTCTGCATCCAAGCAGGCAAAGGAGCACGCTCGCTGCGGCGGAAAGCCCGTAAGAGAAGCTACAATTCTGTCTTGCACCCAATTAATCCTTCGAACGGAATGAGACGTTTTCTCCCCATCCTGCTGCTGATGTATTCAGCCCTAGTCTGTTGCGGTCAAACTCCGGAGAGTTCGCTGAGCGCGCCCCAGTCTGCGGCGCAGGTTTCTACGAAGGCGCCAGCGGTTGCGCTCGATAAGGACGCGCAGGAGAATTCCAACAAGGCGAAGGCGATCCTCAACCAGGCAATCGAAGCGCTGGGCGGTCAAACCTATCTCACCATCCGCGACCGCGAGCAGCAAGGACGCGGTTACGGATTTCACGCCGGCCGGCCCACCGGTGCCGGCGGGTTGTTCTGGAGCTTTAGCGAATTCCCCGATAAAGAGCGCGTCGAACTCACCAAGGAGCGCGACATCGCCGAGCTCTATGTCGGCAACAAGGGATACGAAATCACGTACAAAGGCCCGCATCCGATCGAGAAAAAGGATCTCGAAGACTACCTCCGCCGCCGGCGCTTCTCGCTTGATACCCTGCTGCGGACCTGGGTCAACGATCCCAGCGTGGTTCTGCTCTTTGAAGGCAATGCCATCGCCGCGCAGCATCCCGCCCTACGGGTTACGCTGATCAATGTGCAGAACGAGAGTGTAACGCTCTATTGCGATACCGAGACTCATTTGCCCGTGAAGAAATCGTTCGAGTGGCGCGATCCGGTCGATCGACAGAAAAATCTGGAAGAGGAAGTTTACGAGAACTATCGCCCCGTCTCCGGCATCATGGCTCCCTATAACGTGACCCGTTATTTTAATGGAGACATGGCCAGCCAGCGCTTCTTGAACTCGGTAACCATTAATCAGGGATTGGACCAGAAGATGTTCGATCCTAACTCGGGCTATGACCCCAACAAGCCCGTAAAACCTGCAAAAACAAAACGTTAAGCCAGTAAAATCGGTTCATAGCGATTTTCAAATTGGAGAGCCGCGCCTCGACGTCTCGGGACCCTGGGCAGGTGGTCGATCCTTAGCTTCCCGATATACTGTGCGCTTAGAGGAAACGTGACCTACAAGGTTTTAGCGGCCAATCCAGGCAGCTCCGAAAGGAAGCGTGATCCGGCTGGCCAGGGGCTGGGCACGCTGCCGCCAGGGCGAGCGGGCCTGATTGTGCGTTGGCTCCACAATCCCCTCGCCATTGTTCTGGTTGCAATTGCCTTCCGGATTCTGCTCATACCGTCGGTTTTGAACTGGTTGGGCACGCCGAACGACCACTTCCAAGGGAACGAGCCAAGCCATATCGCCGCCCATCTTCTTCGCGGAGAAGGATTCGCATCGCCTTTTACCGAGCTTCCGATTCCGACCGCACAGCAACCGCCGTTGTACCCGTTGTTCATGGCTGCGATTTTCGAACTGTTCGGTGCCTTCTCAAAGTTTTCCCTGTACCTGATCCTCGCGGTCAACGCTTTGGCGGGAGGCTTGACGGCGTTCTTCATCTACCGGGCAGGACTCAAGCACTTATCGCCCCTGGTTGCCTTGCTTTCGGCGTGGACTTGGGCGATTCTTGCGCCGGTTGCGATGACGGATATAACGTTGTCCAGCTACGCCTTCGCGACGCTTGTGGTCCTTCTCTGGCTGAATTTCGTTCCCGATCTCCCGCCAAAAACCCGTAACTGGATTCTGCTCGGCATTGGGGTTGCGCTGATGCTGTTGCTGAATCCCATGCTGGCGCTGCTCATTCCGGCGAGTGCTCGCTGGCTGAATCGAAAGCAAGCGCTCGTGATGCTGGCGACGGCGTTGCTCGGACTTGCTCCCTGGTACGTTCGCAATTACCGCGTGATGGGTCACTTCTATCCCGCCCTGCGCGATAACTTTGGAATGGAGCTTTATCTTGGTAATCACCCCGGGATGTCTGGAACCTGCGACTACTGGACGGGCGAATCGCCGTATGGCAGCGAACTGCCAAAACTGGGTGAGGCCCGGTTCTTCGAGGTGCGGCGCAAGGAAGCGATCGCCTTCATCGAATCAGCGCCCATGGATTTCGTCTGGCGCAGCATCAAACGATTCGCGGCATTTTGGTTCAGCCCGTGGCCGATTGTGTACGTCCTTCTGCTAGCCTTGGCCATTTCGGGGATCGGACTTTCACCCCGCGGTCTTGCGGTGTTCACGGTAACTCTATTCGTTTTCTATCCCATGGTCTTTTACGTTACACAGGCTGCCTGGCCGACCGCTTACCGGCATCCGATCGAGCCTCTGATATTGCTAATGGCAGCGACGCCGGTTTGCAAGTTGCTGCAAGCACGTTACTTAAACGTCATACCGAAGGACGCGACCATCCCGCAATGAAGTAGCCAGTCGTGCAACAGGTGTGGCTTTTTTACCACAGCCAGTTTTTCGCCCTCCGGCTGTAGCCTATTGCACACACCGGAAAAACGTTTCCTTCCTTGATCTACGAGCAGACAATCCGCTCAGCGGTGGAGTGCAGTGGTGTGGGACTGCACAGTGGCGCACCGGTCTCTATGCGGATCCTGCCGGCTGCCTCGGGCAGCGGAATCGTCTTTCGCCGCACCGATCTGGACGGGTACGAAATCGAGGCTATCAGCCCTAACGTAGCACGTGTGAGCTACGCCACCAGCCTGATGAAAAAGGGCGTGCTAATTTCGACTACAGAGCACCTGCTGTCGGCATTTATCGGATTGGGCATCGATAATGCTGTTGTCGAGCTCAACAATCTTGAACTCCCCATCCTCGACGGCAGCGCCCAGCCCTTTGTAGCGATGATTCAGCAGGCCGGCATCCGCAAACAACGCCGGGCGCGTAAATATCTGAAGATCCGGCGCGAAGTGGAGATGCGCGAAGGCAACAAGTTCATCGCGGTCTATCCCTCCGACACCTATTCCGTCGCCTATTCGATCAACTTCCCACATCCGCTGATCGGCAAAGAAACTTTCCGGGTGGAATTGACCAACGGCAGCTATTTGCGGCACATTGCCGCCGCCCGGACCTTCGGATCGCGCGAAGACGAGCAGGCCATGCGGAACATGGGATTGATTCGCGGCGCCTCCCGCGATAACTGCATCGTCCTCACCCGCGACGGAGTTGAGAACGGCCCATTGCGTTTCCCGGATGAATTTGTGCGCCACAAGGTGCTCGATTTGGTTGGCGACTTGGCGCTGCTGGGAAAGCAGATCCTCGGCAACGTTGTAGCCGATCGCGCCGGTCACGCCATGCACACGGCGCTGGTCTCGCGGATCCTGCGGGATAAGACTTTGTGGGAAGAGGTCACGTTCCCCGAGGCGTCCGCGGAGCATGAAGCATCCTCCCGCGCCGAGGCTGCCGCCAGTTCCTCAATTTAGGGAGTCTTAAGGCCGGGTCTGTAGCGCTGGCGTCCTCGCCGGCTGTAGTGGCGCTGTCCTCGCCGCCACATCCCTTACAAAAATAAGATTTGAGTTCTTAGATGCAGCTAGTCGGCGGGCTCGCAGGGGGCTGCTTCCGCATTCTCCATCTCAGCTGGTTTTTCCCGCAGCAATCGCTCCAGTTCAGCCCGGGTCTGATCAATGACGGCTGCCGCGAACTTGCGGGCCGACTCCTGCCGTTCCTTGGACAGCTCTTTCACCCGCATATTCAGCAGGGGAATATCTTCTTCAAACCAGCGCAGCGTTCTCCGCACCTTGGCAATCCGGAAGTCATGAGTCACGATTAGGTCTCTCCAGATCTACCAGCTTGCCACGGGCATTGGAACGCGCAAGTCCAAAGCCAGATACCCGGGAAATGTTGAGGGAGCCGACGGACCAAGGCAGGGAGGAGGATTTAGAGAGTCAGGTTTAGCTGGGGCTCTGGGATTTCGAGACCGAGATCCGCTCTTTGGTGCCGGGAAATTCTTCTTCGATGCGCGCATCGAGCCAATGCTCGAGCTGATCCTGCGTGGCCTTGGGAACATTGCGGAAGCGAAGACCGGCTAGCCCTTTCATATCGGCCCACGCCACTTCGGCTTCGACGTCCAGGGGAACGTCAATGCCGGGCAACGAGAAGTGCAGATGCGGGGTCGCGCCTTTCGGCAACGCCTCGCGCATCAGCAACGCAATGCCGCCTTCGCTGACGTTGGTGCTCGTGGCCTGCAAGGTCTTGCCGCCGAATACAACTTTGACCTGCATCTTGACGGGCTGACGGAAATACCTGCGCCGCTCTTTCAGCATGAAATTCAGCGCGGCATGAAAGCATCGGGAGGCGTTTAGTTCGCTGATCGGCTTCTGCAGCACGAAATTCGCACCCATTCCGAACGCTTCCTGTGTGGTGGTTCTCTTCCCGTTCAGGATGGCAAAAGCCACGGAATTCTTATTGCTCGGAGTATTTCTCAAGCCCTGCAGCAGGGCGAGCCCGCCTTTGAGGTCGTCGCAATCGACGATGACCGCGTCGAATTTGTCGGAGATCAGCATGTCGGCGCCGGCTCGGGCCTCATGGCAAATCTCGACATCGATCGACAACTGTTCGAGCGTGGGCCGGATGACCCGCACCAATTCCGGATCCTGGCTCAACAGGATAGACTCCAACGTCATAGTGCGATTTTAGGAGACAGGCGAGCCCCACGATAGTGACCAAGGTGTTGGACCCTCGGTTGACGACGGTCCTTCGCGGTCAAAGACGCCGATCAAGGGGTAGTGTGTCACTTTGAATTTTGGATATCTCTCGGGGAGCGGTCATCCCGAAAGCCGGCGCATTTCAGCCGGCTGAGGGATCTCCTCCCCTGACATGGTGGATGGGAGATCCCTCCCTCCGCCTGGAAAGCGGCTCCGCTCGGGATGACCTCAACTCTGAACAGTCCTGGATTTCAAACTGAAGCACCACTGATCAGGATGACAACTTGCAGGGGCGCAAGGTACAACTGAAAACGGCCCGCATGCCTAAGCTCGCCTATCTTTCGCTGGGATCGAATGTAGGAGACCGGGAGGAAAATCTGCGCAAGGCCATCCACAGGCTGAAAGCGCTCGGGCGCGTACTATCCGTTTCGTCTTTTTACGAGACCGAGCCGGTGGAATTCACCGAGCAGCCGTGGTTCGTCAACTGTGCCGTCGCACTGGAAACTGCGAAGTCGGCGTCTCAGCTGATGAGCGGCATTCTCGAAATTGAGCGCGAGATGGGACGGCAGCGCGTGCAGAAAAAAGGGCCGCGCTCGATTGATATCGATGTCCTGCTGTTTGGCGATGAGATCGTGAACAAACCCGATTTGACGCTTCCCCATCCTGCGATGGGGAAGCGCCGCTTCGTGCTCGAGCCTCTGGCGGAGATCGCGGATCAAGCCCGGCATCCTGTGCTGAAGAAGACCATTGGGGAGCTACTTCAGGCTCTGCCGGCAGGACAGACTGTACGCAAGGCCGAAACCAGTTAGCCACGGATTTTCAGGGATTCCAACGAATTCAGGACAACTGCCCGTAAACCACGAAGGACGCGCAGGAAGACTCATTAATGATTTTCCTTCGTGTGCCTTCGTGCCACATAAGATCCGTGGGCATCCCGGGAATCCGTGGCTGGTGATTACGGCACAATGATGCGGCTGCCCGCTTCTTGCGGTGTCATCACTGCGGTTTCTTTCTCGGGGAATTGGGCGAAGAGAAACTCTACGAACGCCCGCGACTTCGGACGTCCCGAAGTCCTGCCATTCGCCAGTCGGAGCAGAAAAACCAGCGCCTTCAGGACTTCGGAATCGCGCACGCTCGAGTAGCCCATATGTTTCTGCTCGGCCTCGCGGTACTCTTTGACCATGTTCTCGACTTCGAGAGCAGTTCTGCGCTGCGAATCGCTGGTCAGCGGTTGCTCATAGTGCAGGCCGGAATTCACCCGGCGTTCGTAGCTCTTGGCCAAGACCGTGAGTGCGGCAATCAGATCCTGATCGTGCAGGTTGCGGTCGGCACGCGCAGCCTTCGCCAGCGCAAAGGTCAGTCCCATTAGCAGATGCTCGTTCTCGTACATGAACTGGTCCGAGACTTCAATCTGCAAAAACAATCCGGCGGGATCGATCTGCTCGGCGGAGTGCGGCTTCTCGTGCTCGCGGGCCTGCTGCAGGTAGGGGCAATCGCTCGGACAATCGAGCGTCACTTCGCGCTGCTCGCCGCAACATTGCGGGCAGATGCGCCCGTGCACGGCGGGACAGAATCGCTTCTCCTTGCGGATTTCACAGATGGCGCAGCTCAATGGGACTCCTGCCAGCATTATTGTATCCGGAATGCAGTACTCGGTTCTCGGCTCTCAGTTGTCAGTGCTCAGTTTGAAAAGCGATGCCAACCCGGATTCGGTTCGACTTCCACTGAGAACTGAGAACCAAGAACTTAGAACTCCGTTACTACGCTGATGCGCATGGCAGGCTTGGTTTGCAATGAGGAACCGTTGAAACGTCAGTAAAGACGGCCTTCCGCGCATGTAAGAATTCGGAAAACCCTGTAAAATAGGTGTTTTTCCACAGGCTCGCGGGTATAAGATAACCCCCGCTGGTATTAAATCGATTTTTATCGAGGAGGAAGTATGGCTGCAGGTCTGACAAAAACTCAGCTCATTCGGCAGCTCGCCGAGAAGACTGAGCTCCCCAACAAAACCGCGGCGGCATTTCTGGAGCACCTGGCTGATACCGCCATCAAAGAAACCAAGAAGAACGGCATTTTCGTCGTGCCCGGTCTCGGCCGCCTGGTGAAGGCGCACCGCAAGGCCCGCGTAGGACGCAACCCGCAGACCGGCGAACCGATCCAGATCAAAGCGAAGACCGTGGTGAAGTTCCGCGTGGCCAAAGCCGCGAAGGACGCGATTGCCCCCAAGAAGTAGTTTCTCTACATCCATTAGAATCGAAGGCCGGCGCATGCCGGCCTTTGGTTTTGTGGAGGAAAGGTTTCAAAGTTTCAGAGACGAGTCGCGACGCAGGCGCGGCTTTGAGACTTTGAGTCTTTGAAACCTTGAAACTCTGAAACTTGTTCTTATGCACAACTGGATCGTCATCGGAATCGGCGACATCACCGGGCGCCGCGTCATTCCTGCCATTCAAGCCGAACCGCGCAGCAATTTGTACGGGCTAGTTACCCGCGATCCCGCGAAAGCGGCACCTTACAACACACGCGTGTTCGCGACCCTGGACGAGGCCCTTGCCAACCCTGAAGTGCATGCGGTGTATGTCGGCACTCCCGTATTTCTACACGCGCCGCAAACCATCCAATCTCTGCGCGCGGGCAAACACGTGCTGTGCGAGAAGCCGATGGCGATGAACGAGGCCGAGGCCCGCACTATGGTTGACGCCGCGGAAGCTAGCGGCAAGACGTTTGGCGCCGCCTACTATCGCCGCTGCTATCCCAAGGTGCAGCGAGCGAAGCAACTGCTTGCAGCCGGAGCGATCGGCAAACCTGTTCTGGCTGAACTCACCTGTCATGGATGGTTTGACGGAACGGGCAGCCGCAGTTGGCTTGTCGATCCTGTGCAGGCCGGAGGCGGGCCGCTCTTCGACATCGCCTCGCACCGCATCGACGTTCTGAATTTTCTTTTCGGCCAGCCGCTGCAAGTCGGCGGGCAGCTTTCGAACGCCGTGCACCACTACGCAGTCGAAGACAACGCCACGGTGATGATCGAATACGAAAGCGGAGTCCGCGGGATCGTCGACGTGCGCTGGCACTCGAAAGTCTCGCGCGACGAATGCCGCATCCGGGGCACCGATGGCGAAATCGAAATGTCGCCGCTGAACGATCCTGAGATCGTTTATCCGGGAAGCCGCGAGTCGTTGCCGGCGCACTCCAACCTGCACTATCCAATCATCGAAAATTTTGTGGATGCGGTCGAAGGCAAAGCCCCATTCATTGCCAGCGGCCATGCATCGTTCTGGACGGACTGGATCACGGAGCGAGCGCGCAAGTAGCGCCAGCGTCTCGCCGGCTGTTGCGGGGGCGTCTCGCCCACGCAAGTGCAGTGCCACAGATGATGCCTATGGCATGATGATCCGGTGATTAGTGCAGCCTGGTAAGGCAGGCCAGGATCTTCTTAGCCCCCGGGTCCGTCATTGGACACATACTGCTCGAGCGATTCCAGTTCGCGGCTCAGGTCATCGACGCGCCACTCGAGCAGATTGCGGATGGAGAGAATGCCTAGCAGCTTGCCGTTATCATCGGCCACTGGCAGATGGCGGAAGTGGCGTTCCAGCATGATGGTCAAAGCCTCGCCCGCGCCGGTGCCGCGCGTCGCCATTTCGACGGGCGTGGTCATCAGTTCGCGTATGGATGTGGTTCGCGGGTCCAGGTTACTGAGAGACATTTTGCGCAGGACATCGCGCTCAGTGAAAATTCCGGCGACGCGATACTGGTCGTCCACAATGGCGACGGCTCCCACGTGGTGGTCGAGCATTTTATGGATGGCGTCAGCGACGGTAGCTTCCAGCCCTACGGCCGCAATTTCCCGGTCACAAAGTTCGAGCACGCTCATGGGCACCTCCGCCGCCAGGTCGTGCGTCGTGAAAAACGGATCGACCGACCAAGACTGGATTGAGGCATTATGCTCGCGGTGAAGAGCTTGTCAAGGGAATTTCTGACAAATCGCAGATCGGAAGTTCCCCCGAACAGCAAATTCTCACCTTGACCGGAACGCCTGCCCGTCTTTCATCACGAATTGCACGTTCTCCAGCGTCTTGATGTCGTGCAGCGGATCGCCACTGACCGCGACGATATCGGCAAACGCTCCCGGAGCCACCACGCCGATTTTGCCGTCCATATCGAGCATCACCGCGGCGCGGGAGGTTGCGGCCTGGATTGCGTCCATCGGCTGCATGCCGAACTCGACCATGCGCGAGAATTCCTGGGCGATCGGCTCCGTCCACGGAATGCCTCCCATGTCGGTGCCGAAAACAATCTTCACCCTCGATTGCAGCGCCTTCTTGAACGATGCTTCGTGCGCCGAGGCCCGGAGCCGGTCGCGCTGACCATCCGCGGTATCCGCGGGAGCCCAGTCCGTGTAGTAGACACTCAGCGTGGGCACGTACCACGTGCCTTGTTTCAGCATCTGAGCGATCGCCGCATCGTCGAGATCGAGGCCGTGCTCGATGGAATCGCACCCGCCGTCGAGCGCGCGATGCAGGCCAATTCCGCCATAAGCGTGACAGGCAACCTTCTTGCCCCAGCCGTGAGTTTCGTCCACGATCGCGCGCAGCTCTTCGACCGTGAGCGTCGGCTGCGAAACGAGTTCTCCGTTTTTACCCAGCCAGGAGCGATGGGTCATGTAGACCTTGATCCAGTCGGCGCCGTGATCAAGTTGCTCGCGCGCCGCTTTACGCGCTTCCACCGGCCCATCGACGATCTGGGCGCCTTTCGGCATCTCCAGTTCCGGCGCATATCCTTCCAGCGGATATCCACCAGTCGTAGAGATGGCGCGCGTGGCCACGAACAAACGTGGCCCTGGAATGTAGCCGAGATTGATCGCTTCCTTGATCCCGACATCGCCGTAGCCCGCGCCTTCGGTTTCTACATCGCGCAGAGTTGTGAAGCCTTGCTCCAGCGCGCGGCGGGCTGAGACCGTGGCCCGCGCCGCCCGCAGCGCCAGCGGCGCCGTCAGGATGTTGGCGTCGTATCCGCCCTTGGCGGGATCTTCTCCCTGCAGAAAGATGTGCGTATGAGAATCGATCAGGCCGGGCAGAACGGTCTGCTGCGAGAGATCGATCACCGTCGCACCGGCCGGAATCTTCGCGCTGGCCGCGTCGCTGACGCTCTCGATATGATTGCCGCGAATCAGGATCACCTGATCGCGCCGGGGCTTGTCAGACTTGCCGTCGATCAACGTACCGGCGCGAATCACGGTGACTTGTGCCGATGACGGACCAGGCTGCTGCGCGCCCGCCAAAGTGGTGACCATTACGGTGAAGGTAAGACACACAAGCATCAGTAGGTGCTTCATGCAATCTCCCAAAGCCATCCCGCTGAAATTCACGGGACGGCCTTTCTGGTTCGTGCGTAAGATGATTTGGCGGGAAGGATTCTATACCCTCGTGGGTTAGTTTGCGTCGTGACGTGCAGGCAGCGCCGACGCGAGTGAGGAGGAATGATGCAGGTACGCGTGGCTGAAACTCGTGATGCCGACGCGATCGTTTCCGTAATCAACGTCGCCTTTCGCCTCGCGGAAGGCTTCCTCCTCGATCGCGATCGCATCGATTCGGAGACGGTACGGGAACTCCTACAGAAGGGAACCTTCCTGGTTGCGGAAGACAACTTCGTGTGCGGTTGTGTTTACGTCGAACCAAGGGGCGGCGATCGTTCTTACCTCGGGCTTCTAGCAGTCGATCCGCGACTCCAGAAGTCTGGTCTGGGCTCCAAGTTGATGCGCGCCGCCGAAGCGCACTGCGCGAAGGCGGGCAGCCGCTTCATGGATTTGCGAATCGTGAGCGTGCGGAAGGAGTTGCCCGGCTTCTACCGTCGGCACCGATACGTTGAAACCGGCACCGAGCCTTTTACTCCCGGCCTGAATCCAAAAGTCCCCTGTCACTTCGTATGGATGTCGAAATCCTTGATCTGATCTGCGGCCTGGACTTCACGACACCACTGCATCCGCTTCGATCTCCACCAGGATCTCCGGCGAGATGAGCGCGCTCACCTGCACCATGGAGGTCGCTGGCCGGATCTCGCGGAAAAATTGTCCGTGCGCCTTACCGACTTTTTCCCACTCCGCAATGTTAACGACGTAGATGCGGGTGCGCACCACATCTTTCATGCTGGCTCCCGCCTTGTGCAACGCGCTCTCGATATTCTTCAGAGTCTGCACGACTTGCGCGTATACGTCGCCGACCGCGACAATCTTGCCGTCCGCGCCGGTCGCGGTTGTGCCTGATACGTGGACGTATCCGCCGATCTTGACTGCACGAGAGTAACCGACGATTGGCTCCCATTTGGTGCCGCTGGAAATATTCTGCCGCTCCATTACTTCCTCCGTAGGGAGCAATTTTACAAGCATTTCGAGAGTTTCCCGGCAAACTAGCAGCCGACTCATGCGAGTGCCAGCATATACAGCGAAATCCGCGCGTCCCTGCTTCGCTTGCGGTCCCTTTTCTGCTGGATTCATGGCACAACGTGTTGGCGTGCCACTCCATCTAACTAATTAAGAAAATGAATCGTGCCGATAAACAAAAGTCACTTGCGTTTCAACCACGAAGTAAGGTATCTACACACGCATGTGGCTGAAACTCCGCGAACCATGCGGAGTTCAGGGGGCTTAAATGATTCCGGAATCGCATCCACTGCAGGAGTTGTTTCAGGATTTGGTGGGACGGCACTACGCGGAAGAAATCGGGATTCGCGATCCGCAAATCGTGGCCTACGTTTCGCACCTGCTGGCGGAGTTTTGCGAGGCCGAGCAACTCTACAAGATTCACGACACCTTGAACCGCCCGCTGGCCGATGTCGGCGAAATGCTGCTGGAATCGGATCCCGTCTACGGTCCCGCGCCCTCGTTCGACCGCGAGCGCCAGGTGCGCAAGCACATTGGCGACTACACGCTTTTCTTTGCCGGGATGTTCCCAGAGAGCATCAACCATTTTCGCCTGCGCCGCCAGCGTCTGGAGAACTTCGTGGAATGGGTCAAGGCGGGCAAGGAAAGTTACTACATCGTTTCTAAGTTCGAGCACTTCGAGTACGCGAAAGTGGCGCCGTTATTTGCCAGCCTCTCGAAAAATTTCGAGCAATGCGTTTACGGGCTGAACATGGTGAAGAACGATCTGGAAGAAATGCAGCATCCCATCATCCGGCGCACGGATGAACTGATTATGTAGCGTGGCAACGCTGCATCACATTTCGGAGCCTGATCCTCCAGCACCTGCCAGCCGGTAAAAACTCAGCGCGGCGCTTCCCTGCACCAAGTGGCGAAACCGGCGCAAGCCTCCAAATTCCTCGCCGGGATCGAATTGTTTTTCGTGCTCGGCAACCACCAGGGACATGGGCCAGATCAACGACGATTCCGCCAGCGAACGCAACGTATTCGCGTAAGCCGCCTTCAGACGGTATGGAGGATCAAGAAACACTACGTCGGCGGTCACCCGCTCCCGTTCCATCCGCCAGAAGGCCTGCGGCAACTCTTCCTGCCGAATATGGAAGCCCAGCGTAACGCCCAGGCTCTGCAAGTTCTTACGAATCGCTTCTGCCGCCGGCTTCGCACCCTCCACGAAGTGCACTTCTTTCGCGCCGCGGCTCAGCGCTTCGATTCCCACAGCGCCGGTCCCGGCGTACAGATCGAGCCACACGCTACCTTCGAGTGCATTTGGGTTGCCCGCCGTCAGCACGTTGAATAGCGTTTCGCGCAAACGGTCCGATGTCGGACGAATATCCATTCCGCGCAACGATCTGAGCGGACGGCTTCGATATTTGCCCGCAATCACTCGCATGGACTCTGCACTTCCGGATGCGGCACCCAATATAACTGCCCATGTAGAATAAAGCAGCGAGGCCTATGCGAAGCTGGTCTATCTCAGTGGGACGCCTTTTCGGCGTAGACGTCCGCCTTCACCTGACATTCCTGATTCTTCCCATGTTTGTTTTCTGGACGGACTATGCGGCGAATCAGCAGAACGCCAGCGGTCCGCGGGATCTGGCGCTGGTCGGCATTATTCTGGCCTGCGTGGCCGCCCACGAATGTGGCCACATGCTCGCTGCCCGCCGTTTCGGCCTGATTCCAAAAGCTGTGATCCTGTTGCCGCTGACCGGCGTCGCTCTCTACGACGAATCGCGCCTTGAGAAGCAGCCGGCTGCCATCTGGTGGAAGCGCGAAATTCGGCTGGCTCTCGCAGGACCGCTCGTGAATCTTGCGCTGGCCGGCTTGGCCATCGCCGCCATCACGGCATCGGGACATACCGTCGACCTGTGGACTTGGCCATTCCTGAAGGCTCGGAACCTGCCTCGCAGCCTGGTCTGGGCCAATCTTTATCTGGCGGGCCTGAATCTGCTGCCCGCCTACCCGCTCGACGGCGGACGCATTCTGCGCGCTTTCCTGTCGCGCACGCTCGACCTGCAGTCGGCCACGCGCCGCGCCGTTTCCATCAGCAGCGCAATCGCCATGGTCCTGGTTTTTGCCGGACTGTTCAGCGATGCCTGGCTGACCATGGTCGGCGTGATCATCTTCTCCGCCGCACAATTGGAAGAGCGCGCCCTGGTCTTTCAATCCGTGCTTGAAAATGTCCGCCTGGAAGAAGTCATGCTTACCGACTTCGCCACGCTCTCACCGGCTGACACGCTGGAGGATGCCCTCGACAAGGCGGTGCACTCTCTGCAGGATGATTTCCCGGTGGTGCGCGGCAGCGATATGGTGGGAGTCATTTCGCGGCAGCGCATCCTCGACGCACTGCGCGCCGAAGGCAACGGTTACGTGCAGGCGGTGATGAACAAAATTTTTGAAGTCTCGATGCGCAATGATTCGCTGGGATCCGCCTTCCGCAAACTTACTGCCCGCAGCTCCAGCATTATTCCGGTGGTCGAAGACGAGCGCCTGATCGGCATCGTCACCCTGCAGAACCTGATGCACTCGATGTCACTGCTGGCAGAAAGCCGCAAACTGCGGAGAGACGAGTCGGAATCGTAGGGACCCAATAACCACAAAGGACGCGAAGTAGCACGAAGGAAGCCTGACAAAATGAACCCTTCGTGAACCTTCGTGTCCTTTGTGGTGGACGACTTTCCTAAAACAACCGCACGGCTTTCGCCTGCTGCACCGCCGCGATCCCTCGCAACCTCGTCAACACCGCATCCGGCACCTTCCCATCCACGTGGACAACCGCGATTGCCTCGCGCGGCTGATCCGGTGTCTCGGTACTTCGGCGTCCCAGCGAGAAATCGGCGATGTTGATCGACTCCTCCCCGAGAATCGTGCCCACTTTCCCGATCACGCCCGGCACGTCGCGATTGCGCAGATAAATCAGATTGCGTTCCAGGGGAGCTTCTACGTCAATGCCATCCACATGCAGGAGCCGCGGAGCGTCCCCATGCAGCACCGCACCCTTCACCATGTGCTCTTCGGTCGCGGTCTTCAGAAAGATCGAGAGCACGCTGCCCGCGCCTCCGGTTGACCCTTTCGCTTTGTGCGATTCCAGCACGCGCAGGCCGCGCTCACCGGCAATCGTAGCCGCGTTCACCAGATTGGCTTTCTCCTCGAGCGCCTGGTTCAGAATGCCCTTGATCGCTGCATTGCGAATCAGTTCTGTCTTCCACTCCGCAATGTGGCCGCCGTAGCGAATCGAAATTTCCTCCAGCGATCCTTCGGAAACCTGCGCCAGAAACGCTCCCATACGCTCGGCCAGCACGATGTAAGGCTGCATGGCGGCGTATTCCTCGGCCGAAACCGACGGCACGTTCACCGCATTCTGAATCACGCCATGCTTCAGATATTCCTTGACCTGCTGCGCGATCTGCACGCCTACCGCTTCCTGCGCCTCGGCGGTCGATCCACCCACATGCGGGGTGAGCACGATGTTCGGCAGCGCCAGCAACGGAGAATTCTTCGGAGGCTCTTCGGAAAACACGTCAATCGCGGCCGCGGCCACATATCCCTGCTGAAGGGCAAGAGCCAAGTCGGACTCATTGACCAGTTCCCCGCGGGCGCAGTTCACCAGGCGCACGCCCTTCTTCATCTTCGCAATCGACACTTCATTGATCATGCCCGTTGTCTGCGGCGTCAAGCCTACATGCAGGGTGATGTAATCCGCCGTCGCATACACTTCGTCGAGGGCTGCCAGGCGGATGTTTTGCTCCTTCGCCACCGACACCGACACAAACGGGTCGTGCCCCACCAACTCCATCCCAAATGCCCGGGCGCGGCGGGCCACTTCCATCCCGATCCTTCCGAGGCCGATGATTCCCAGCGTCTTCCCCCGCAGCTCGGTTCCCTGCAGCGATTTCTTTTCCCACTTGCCGGCGTGCATGAGCGCATCCGCACGGCACAGTTGGCGGGCCATGGCCAGCATCATCCCGAGCGTTTGCTCGGCCACGGCGACGGCATTTGCCCCAGGCGTGTTCATCACCGCGATGCCTTTGTGGGTTGCCGCTTCCAGATCGATGTTGTCCACACCTACGCCGGCCCGTCCGATCACGCGCAGTTTGTGAGCGTGCTCGAGCAGTTTCGCATCGGCCTGCACTGCCGACCGCACGATGAGCGCATCCGCCGTTTCCAGATGCTCGGCCAGCTTGCCATCCAGTTGGTCGGCTGTCAGCACCGTCCATCCCGGCTCCTGCAACTCGGCCATCGCCGACGCAGAAATCTTTTCCGCCACAATGATCTTCAATGGGTTCCTTGTTATCGGTATCTTCTGGGAATCTTCTTCTGCGAATTCTTACTTGGGAATCTACAGCACAAATCTGCCTGACAATCGTTTGACGCCGAAATGACACGCGCCTGACACGCGCACCCCGCCGGGTTTCTAGACTTGATCTCGATGGGCGCCCCCACCCTTCGGGAGAACAACATGAAGAGATTCAAAACAATTTTACTTCTGACGCTGATCGCTCTGACCATGGCTTGCGGCTACAGTTCGAAGCCCGCTGCGCCGCCGGCCGCCGGAACTATGCCAACCATCGCGCAGCTGAATCCGGACAGCGCAACCGCTGGTGGAGAAGCGTTTACTCTGACCGTAACCGGCACCAACTTCGGAGCGAAGGCCGTGGTGAACTGGAACGGTGCGGCCCAAACGTCGAACACCACTTTCGTCAGCGGCACCGAAGTCACCGTGGCCGTTCCCGCTTCGGCGATCATGGCTGCCGGCACGGTGCAGATCACGGTGACCAACCCGGGCACTCCCGGCACGGGCATGTACGGAAGCGGCGGCACGGCAGCCGCGACCTCGAGCCCGATGGCATTCACGATCAACTAAGAGCCCACGCGGTGACAGCCCGGAGGCGGCCACGCGATTCGCCGAGCTCAGCGTGCGGATAACGCCGCCTCCGTGCTGCGGGCATACACTTGCTGCGCCGCCCTTACCGCCGCGCCATACTCGACGCTCTTGTCGGTCACGCGCGCCAGCACATGCTCAAGCGCTCCCAGAATGCCGATGGTGTCGAGATAGTCGTAGTAGCCAATGTGCGCGATGCGGAACAGCTGGCCCTTCATCTCGCCTTGCCCGTTCGCGACCACGGCATCGAACGACTCGCGGAATTCTTTCACGATCTTGCTGGAATCCAGGCCATCGGGCGAAGAGATCGCCGTGAGCGCCGCCGCCGGATGGGACGCAAACAATTTCAATCCCAGCGCCTTCGCTCCCGCACGCGTCATCTCTGCGCACAGTTCGGCATTGTTGACCAGTTCCTCACGCCCCTTGGCAAGATCGCCCTTGCCCATGCCGCGTACGAATTCCAGCGCTGCACCCAGCGCCGCGAACAGCGACGTTGCCGGAGTGTACGCCGTCTCGCCCTTCGCCGCCGACTTCCGCTCCTTGCGCAGATCGAAGTAATAGCGCGGGGAAGTGGTTTGATCCATGCGCTTCCAGGCGCGCTCGCTGACTGCGCAGTAGGCCAGCCCGGGAGGCATCATCAGCGCTTTCTGCGATCCGCCGATGATCACGTCCACGCCCCAGCCGTCCACATTCAGGTGCGTCGTGCCCAGGCCGGTGATAGCATCGACCACGAGCAGCGTTTGATCTCCGTGGGCCCGCACGAGTTTTGCGATGCCTTCGATATCGTGCCGGGCACCCGTGGAACTCTCCGTCGCCTGCACATAGACCACGCGCACCCGGGAATTCAGCCGCGCGCGAACGTCGTCCAGCGAAAACGTCTCGCCATAGGGCGCGCTCAGTACGTCGACGTGGCAGCCGAACGCCTTGGCCAGCCCGGTCCAGCGCTCGCCAAACTTTCCAGCGGTCAGCACCAGCACGCTGTCGCCGGGAGAAGTCAGATTCGAGACCGAAGCTTCCATCACGCCGGTTCCCGACGAAGCCAGCACCAGCACATCGTTTTTCGTGCCGATGAATTCCTTCATGTCGGCCAGGACGCGTTGAAAGAGCGCCTTGAAATCGGCGGTGCGATGATGCGCGGTGAAGGCGGCCATGGCCGTCTGTGCCGCCGGCAACAGCGGCGTCGGCCCGGGAGTAAACAGACGATTCTTATGCAACATAGGTAGAGTCCTTATGACTAGAATAGCCTTCTAGTTTATAGGAAAGCTTATAAGGCGAGGGTGCCCCGCTCTTCTCGCGCATTTTGCGAGAGAGCCTGCCCTGAGCGAAGCCGAAGGGGTGGGGATTCGACTTTAAGAATTTCCCGTACCACGGCGCAGTCTATAATCTCGACCATGCCCCTAGTCGATCAGATTCAAAAAGACATCGTCACCGCCATGAAGGCGAAGGAAGAAGCCCGTCTCTCCACTCTCCGCATGGTCAAGAGCGCATTGCAGCTGAAGACCGTCGAGAAAATGTCCCCGCTCGACGACAAAGAATCGCAGGCGGTCCTTGCCACGCTGATCAAGCAGCGCAAAGATTCGGTCGAGCAATTCACCAAGGGCGGACGCCAGGAAATGGCTGACAAAGAAGCCGCTGAGATCATCGTGATCGAGGGTTATCTACCCAAAGCCGCCAGCGAAGCCGACATTGCCGCTGGAGTGAAGGCAGCCATCGCCGAGATGGGCGCGCCCACCATGAAAGAAATGGGCACGGTGATGAAGAACGCGATGGCAAAGTTCAACGCCGCAGGCATGCGCGTGGACGGGAAGGTAGTCAGCGAGATGGTGAAGAAAGAGTTGGCGGGGAAGTAGCAATACCCATGTAGGGGCGGACGCATTCGTCCGCCCGGTCGAGCGAAGCTCGACCTTTTTTGGACGCAGACAGTTTGGGTGTTACGGCCCATTTTCAGGGAAAGCGCATCAGTCAGCGAAGCCGAGCATTCGCTCGGCTGGACGGCCGAGGGCGGCCGTCCCCGCATAGTTCGTGGTGATCACGGCTTGCTCCTTTGCAGCTCCCGGTAGGCTTCGCTCTTGGATACTCCCCGCTCCTTCGCCACTTTCTTCAGCGCGGCCTTCTCGTCGATTTTTTCTTCTTGCATGACTTGGGCCACACGCTGACGCACGCTGGGGCGGACGAATGCGTCCGTCCCTACATGAGCATCTTCGGCTTCCGGCTTTCCGATCAGCAGTGTGATCTCGCCCTTTACCGCTTCGCGCGCTTTTAGATTTGCCAGCACCTCGCCCGCGCGTCCGCGCAGAAACTCTTCATGCAGCTTCGTCACCTCGCGCGCCACTACTACGTGTCGAGCTTCTCCCATCAGCTCGACGACATCCGTAAGCGTTTCGACGATGCGGTGCGGAGCTTCATAGAACACCTGCGTCCGCGGAGAGGTCTTCACCGCCACCAGCGCCGCCCGCCGCTCGCCGCGCTTCGCTGGTAAGAATCCGCTGAAGCGAAACGAATCCGTGGGCAGCCCGCTGGCCACCAGCGCCGCCAAAAACGCCGACGCTCCCGGCACGGGCACGACGGGCACGTGATGCCGGATCGCCAGCGTGATCAACCGATATCCCGGATCGGAAATGCCCGGCATGCCCGCGTCGGTGACGAGCGCGACGCTCGCTCCTTCCTGCATCTCTTTCACCAGTTCCGCGGACTTTGTCATCTCGTTGTGCTCGTGATAGCTGGTCGTCCGCGTCGTGATTGCATAATGATTGAGCAACTTTTGCGTTTGCCGCGTGTCTTCGCACGCGATCACGTCGACTTCCTTCAGCACGCGCAGGGCGCGCAGCGTGATGTCCTCGAGATTCCCGATCGGTGTTCCGACCAGATACAGCGCTGGCCTGCTCGATTCCGCAACGCTCATGGCCGGAAGTCTACCACCGCGTGACGTTGCGTGACCTCCGTCCACACGCTTCGTCCCGCCTTGTGCTAACGTAACCACCTCTGGACTCGAGTATGACTCCCGGCGCCTTTCGCAAAAAGCCGCTCGGCGCAAGACCGCCCCTAAACGCCTTCTGGGACGGCAGTTGGAGTAACCACGAAATTTGGCCCGGTCAGTGCACAACCGTAATCTCCCCGTAACGCGAATTTCGCATCAAACTGGGACGATGCGGATTCCGGCAAAACTCGTGGTCGCGGCCCTCCTTTTTGGGCTTGCGCTATCTGTCTGTTCTGCGCAAGGGACACCTCGTCAGGCCGGAATCTCCAACCCGCAAAGCGCGAATGAGAAGCATGAGCGAAAAGCGAATCGGACACTCACCGCTGACGACGGCCTGGGTGTGATCTCGGCTGCGCTGGATCCGAAAGTGCGTCGCTATGCAGGACACGATTGCTCGCACCTGGTGCATGCGATTTATGAACGCGCCGGCTTTCCGTATTCATATGCCAGCTCTGACGATCTCTACGACGGAGTCCAGGGATTTCAACGGATCGCACATCCTCAGCCAGGCGATCTGATCGTTTGGCATGGACACGTGGGAATCGTGGTCAGGCCGTCAAGGCACGTCTTTTTCAGCTTCATGAGCGCAGGGCCTGGAATTGACAACTACGACGCTCCTTATTGGGTTGGTCGAGGGCGCGCGCGGTTTTATCGTTACGTGAAAAATGATCCTTGCCCAGGTTGTTCTGCCGTCAACGCCAGCTTCCGTGGAACTCAGCCAAATTGACGCCATACGGCAGCCGACCCTAGAATCAAGCTGACGCTGTTGTTTCCTGCAGCTGTCTCACACACTCATGCCACTTTACGAATACGAATGTAAGAAGTGCGGCCACCGCTTCGAAAAAATCCAGAAGTTCTCCGACAAGATGGTCAAGAAATGCCCCGAATGCGGCGGGCAGGTCGAGCAGATGATCTCCGCTCCGGCGGTACAGTTCAAAGGCTCGGGCTGGTACGTCACGGATTACGCGAAGAAATCATCTTCGCCGGGGTCTTCCGGCGGAGACTCCGGATCCAAAGATAAGTCGGACGACAAGTCCAAATCCGACAGCTCGTCGAAAGATGCCTCTAAAGACAGCTCTTCGAAGGAAGGCTCCAAAGCGGGCTCGTCCAAAGAAAGCTCTTCGAAGGAAAGCCCGCGCCGAGGATCAGGCCGGCACAAATAAAGCGGCCCCGGTTTCTCCGAGGCCGCTCCGCTCTTCCTGATCGCTGACCACAAACCCCTGATCACTGCCCCTTCAACTCCCGCTCAAAGTGATCTTCGATCATCGTGAATAGATGCACGCGCGCGTCTTTGCCCGCGATGCTGTGCGTCTTGTTGGGATAGATCATCAGGCGGAACGGCTTGCCCGCGTTGATGAGCGCGTTGATCATCTGAATACTGTTCTGGAAGTGCACGTTGTCGTCGCTCGTGCCGTGCACCAGCAGGAGCGCTCCGTGCAACTTGTCGGCGGACCTGGTCACATCCGATTGCTCGTATCCCGCTTTATCGTCCTTGAGCAGTCCCATGTAGCGCTCGGTGTAAATCGAGTCGTAATTTTCCTGGTTGGTCACGGGAGCCACGGCCACTCCGGCGCGGAAGCGGTCGGAATGCGTCATCGCATATAGCGTCATCGATCCGCCATTCGACCATCCCCAGATTCCGATGCGGTCTTTATCCAGCTGCGGATACTGCGCCAGCAATTGATCGAGCGCCGTCAGCTGATCTTTCAACTCGATCGCGCCGAACTCATGCCGGATCGCGGTCTGAAACTTGCGATCCCGCCCCGGCGTTCCGCGATTGTCGACGGCGAAGATGGCGAATCCCTTACGCGCCAGAATTTCGTCGAACGCGCTGGGCATGCCTTTGGTGACCATCTGCGCCGCAGGGCCACCGTAAATGTTGATGATCAGGGGAATCTTGCCTGAAGCGAACGGATCCGGAGGCAGCAACAGCCGTCCGTATAAAACCGTGCCATCGTCCGCTTTGAACTCCAGATATTTCGGCTCTCTCAGCCCGTATTCGGTGATTTCGTCGTGCGCCTTCCAGACCGGATTGCACGCTCCTCCGACGGCGCAGAGCGAAATACTCGTCGCCGCATGCGGTCCGAAATACATATGCGAATAGTGCTTACCATCGTCGCTGAACTCGGCGTAGTGCTCGCCCTCTTCAGTCGTTAGGGCCTTTAAGTCCGAGCCATCGAGCTTCACCGAAAAAATCTGCTTTTGCCGCGGATCATCCTTGTTGGCCTCAAAGAACACCGTGCCCGCCGACTCGTCAGCCCCTGCGATCCCCAGGACTTCGAAGTCACCCTTGGTCAGTTGGCGCTCCAGCTTCGCATCGGCCGCCATCAGATTCTGCTTGTCGAAGCTGTACAGGTAAATCTGCATGGTTCCATCGCGCCAGCTCGGCCACAGAAACTGCCCACTCGACTTCAGGAATTTCACCTCTACCTGCTCAAAATCAATCCACGCTCCCGGAGTCTCTTCGGTCAGCACGATCCGCGACTTGCCCGTTTTCGCGTCGGCGAAATACAGGTCCATCTTGTCTTCGGTGCGATTCAGCACTTCCGCCCAGATCACGCCGTCGCGCACCCATCCAAAGCGCGGAATGTATGTGTCTTCGTCCTTGGTCAGCGAAATCCATCGCACTTTTCCCTTATCCGCATCCGCCACGCCCAATTTCACGACCGGATTCGGATCGCCCACTTTCGGATACTTTTCCTGATCGACGGTGGGATGCGTCGGCAGCCAGTCGGTGATGGGATAGGTCGGCACCTTGGTCTCGTCCATGTGCAGGAAGACGATGTCTTTGCTGTCGGGGGACCAAAAATAATTGCTGCGAACTGCGAGTTCCTCGGCGTACACCCAGTCGATATCGCCGTTCAGAAGATCGTCGCCGTTATCCCGGGTAAGCTGCCGCTCCTGATCGCCGCTCATCAACCGCACAAACAGATTGTGCTTGCGGACATAGGCCACGCGCTTGCCGTCGGGCGAAAACTTCGGATCGCCGCTGAAATCGGGCGCGGAGGTAAACTGCACGGCGGTATCGTTGCCCAGGTCATAGAGCCACAACTGTCCTCGCGAATCGAAGAGGAGATGCTTCGAATCCGGAGCCCACAAGTAAGCCGCCACGTGATACCGGGTGAGCCGCTCCTTCTCCCGCTCGTTCTTCACTTTGTTTACGTCGGGATCGAGAGAGGCCAGCTTGGCCGCGCTGACCAGAACTTTCTTCTCGCCGGTCGCCGCGTCCACATACCACAATTCGCCCTTCTCGCCGTTCTCGTCGCGCTGCACAAACGAGAACCTGGTTCCGTCGGGACTCCATTCGGTCGTCTCGGGGCCGCGACCGCCCAAACCTCCCGGTTGAAACAAGGAATCAATGGTCAGCGGCTTGGTGGGCGTGGTCTGCGCACAAACTATCGTGGCAGGCAAAAAGCAGAAAAATGCAAACAGGGCACAGCAAAATGAAAGAAAGATCTGGCGTATCACGAAGCGACCTCGCGGGAGAGTGTAAAAAGCTGGATGCACAGTCGAACGAACGAGTGTACACCGCACAAGCCCCGGCCGCACGCGTGTCAGCCCTGGGTATAGCGATGCCGAGACGATTTGTATCAGGGCATCGCTTTGAAGCCGTGCCCTTCCCAAAACTACTTATGGAACAGGCTCTAGTGATTGTGAAAGATGTTCCTCCGCCGAACCCAAGCGGCGTCAATCGCAAGCTGCGGCGGCAAGTGCGGCGAGGCTCGTGACGACGAGATCGGGTTTGGCGTCCGCGGATTTGACCGCGCCTATGCCCGGCCGAGCTGATGGGCGGTTTACCCAGACCGTGGCCAATCCGAGAGACTGAGCCGGAATCACATCGTGAAAGATGCTTTGGCCGACGTGCAAAACGCGGTGGGCGGGGGCGTGGATGCGGCTGAGAGCCAGTTCGAAAGGCTTCAGCGACGGCTTGTAGGCGTGAGCTTGTTGCGCGGTGATTACCTCATCGAATTCAACGCCGAGTTGAGGGCGGGTGGATGCGAATAGATCGTCATCTATGTTGGAGAGGATGGCCAGTCGGAAGCGCGTTTTGAGTTGATGAAGAGCGGCGACCGTATCGGGCCAGGGCCTCCAAGAGGGCAGGGATTCGGGCAGGCTTTCTTCTTCCGTTTGAGCCGGCGTGAATTTCAATTGCTCGCCGAATTGCCGCACGACTGATTTCAAAACCTCGCGATAGGGTTGAAAATTTCCGCGCTCTGCGCGTTCTTCGAAATCCCCGTAGAGCCGCAATAAGGTGGCGTCGTCGAGTTTTTTGCCGTGGGCGGAAAGAATGCGATGAAGCGCGGCGAGGATTCCGGCTTCCCAGTCGATCAGAGTGCCATAGCAATCGAAGGTAAGGATCTCGTAGCGAGTGAAGTCGAGCATGGCGGGAGAAGTTGTGCGACATGAATATCATATCGCCGCCTGCGACGTGGGAGTGTCAAGATTGGAACCGTGAACGCTTACGACTTCCTGAATAGCGTGAAGAAAAGAAGAGCACGGCCGGAGCCGTGCCTTCCCGATGCGTCATGAACGCAGGATTTTTACGGTTGAAGTTCGAGGGGCTGCGACAATGCGAAGCTGATAGCGGACTCGGAAGGAAGGACGATCTCCTTGTTTCCGGTGAGTGCCGCGCCACCTGCTCCGGCGCCGCCGCCCGCAGCCAGTCCGATGGCAGCACCTTTGCCGCCGCCCGCCAGGCCTCCGATGAGGCCGCCGAGAGCAGCGCCTCCACCGGCCATCACCGCAGTGCGCTTGCCTTTACCCTTCTCGGAGAAGGTGCGCAAGGCCGTTTGCACGGGAATATCGGAGCCGTTGAGATTGATGGAATCGAGGCGAACCTGCAGCACCGCACCTCCGGCAAACTTGCCCAGGGCCTTGGCATCGGTGACCGTGCCGTTGACGGTAGCGCCCTGAGGGATGGCTACGGAGCCGCCCACCAATACGTCTTTCGCAACGCTCCCCGAAAAAGTCTGTCCCGCCTGGCTCAGCTTGGAACCAAGAGCGGAGCCAAGTCTGACGGTGATGGAGGTGCCTGCGTGTACCACGATCGGTTCGCGCTTTGCCTCTCTCGCTTCTTTGCGGCTGTTGCCTTCTCTGCCGTCCGCTGTTCCGCCGTTGCCCGGGGCACTTTGCCCGGGAGCATTTTGCGCATCGGAACTGGCGGTGGTGTTGTCGGCTGGTGGCTTGCTCGTACATCCCGCAAATACGAGGCAGAGGCTGAGTGTTAATAGAAACAGGGGTGAACGCATAGGAACCTCCGGAACTTTGAGCCAATGTAATAGAGGGAGGATACGACAAACAACCAAAGAATTTATGAACGACGAATCAAAAGTGCATACCCTATTGGGCGGGACCGTAGTTGAATTTCCAGCGCGTGGCGTTATTGGGGAAGTCTTTTTCCGTCCAGGCAAGGACGACAGTTGGGCGCACGGAATAGAGCACGCTCTCCGGAACGATCATTAAAGGCATGTTGTACTTGGCGCGGGAAGCGGCATCGAGCTTCTTGAACAGAGGCTGATCGGTGAGGTCCACTTCGACCGCCGATCCTTCGAGGATGATAACGTCATCGGCAGATTCGAGGTGAACTGACAGAGCGGGATTGTGGACGAGGTTGCGGGCTTTGCGTGAGGAGCGCGCAGTTCCGAAGTAGAAGGCGCCGTCGATCCAAAATCCCCAGACAGGGATCGAGTGTGGGCGACCATCGGGGCGAGCGGTGCAGATCCAATAATTGCGGGCTTTTGCAAGATGCTCTTCGGCGTGAGTGAAGGCCAGAAACTTGTGGGGAGATTTGAGACCGTAGAGCGGCGGGACATGCGGCAGGCCGACGGTGCAATTCGAGGGATGAGCCGCCGGGTTGGCGCTCTTTGCCGGAGTTTTGAGTTTTGGCATCGGGAACTCCCACGGACACGCTGAATCGTAACCCTAAGACGCCTATGCCGGAACAGTTCTTTTGCCCCTACGGGGCTCACGGTTTTCCAGCTTCGTCTACCCACGGCTTGCGCCCCTTCGACAAGCTCAGGGCAGGCAGTGGGCTGCACTCTTTCGCCGCGTCGCGGCTACGCTCAGGGAAGGCTTTCGGGCTGGACAGCCCCTTCGGCTCCCTCGGGCGGGCTTTCGCGGCTGCCCCCACAAAAATCTCCTTGCAGCCTCCGGTCAAAACCCCCACACTATCTCGCCAAAATACGGCGAGATAAGGATGGGGCACCTTGTGATCGAGCTAAGGCACGTGGCCTCTACGGGATCAGTAACAACTTTCCGGTTGTTTTTCGACCTTCGAGGTCGCGGTGAGCACGCTGCGCTTCGGCAAGCGGGTAGGTGTGATCGATCCGCAACTTAAGTTTTCCGGCCGCTATCATGCCAAGAACCGCTCCGGAGTGCTCTAGGAGCTCTTCGCGGCTGGCAGTGTAGTTCACGAGTGTGGGGCGGGTGAGGTAGAGCGATCCCTTCTGCGACAACGAAATCGGATCAAAGGGAGGAACGGCGCCGCTGGATCCGCCGAACAAGACCATCATGCCGCGCGGCCGCAAAATGTTGAGACCCTTTTCGAATGTGGTCTTCCCCACCGAATCATAGACCACGTGCACTCCCTTGCCGCCGGTGAGGCGCTTGGTTTCCACTTCAAAATCCTGTTGCGTATAAAGGATGACGTCGTCGGCGCCCGCCTCACGCGCCAGCTTGGCCTTGGCATCGGTGGAAACGGTCGCGATGACGTGCGCGCCGATGTTGTGCGCCATCTGGACGAGAAGCAATCCGACGCCGCCAGCGGCGGCATGCACCAGAGCAGTTTCACCGCGCTTCAGTGGGTAAGTGTCATGCGAGAGGTAGTGCGCGGTCATGCCTTGCAGCACGGCCGCGGCGGCCTGCTGGTCGCTGACGCCCGCGGGAATGGATACCAGACGATCTGCGGGAATGGCGGCGTACTCGGCGTACCCACCGAGGAGACTGGACCAGGCGACGTGCGCGCCTGGCTTTACAGATTTCACCTCGGAACCCACGGCGGTGACAACCCCTGCGCCCTCCTGCCCGGGCACAAAGGGCAACGGAACTTTGTACCGGCCCTCGCGGTGATAGACATCGATGAAATTCACGCCGGAAGCGGTTAACTTCACCACTGCTTCATTCGGTTTTGGCTCGGGAACGGGCAGGTCCGCCAGTATCAGCGCCTCGGGGCCGCCGGGTTGTTTCACTTGGATGGCTTTCATGGGAGTTTTGGATTCAGGTTCGGCGCAAGAAGTTTCGACCGATCCGGTTTAATTTTTGGAGCGCGCAATCACCCGGGCTATTTCTGCGCGTCCGGCACCGGTTCGCGGGGATGATGCGGCTCGAACCGATCGACCGGGTGCTACACTTTCTCGTTCCCACGCGAGGAGGCTTTGATGGCCGAAAAAAAGTCGCAGACATTTGCCAATCACACCCGACTGGATCCACCGTTTCATTTCTTTGTGCTTCCGGTTTTTGTGCTTGGGCTGGTGTTGACGCTGATCCATTTTTTTTATCATCTGCGCGAGAGCGGTTTTCACGAGAACTTTCATGCGTTTTTGCTGATCCTGCTGGCGCTTGCACTGCTCACCCTGTTGCTCAAAGTGCGCGTGTACTCTTTGAAAGTGCAGGACCGGGTGATCCGGCTGGAAGAGCGTTTGCGGCTGACGCAACTGCTCAGCGAGCCTCTGCGCTCGCGAATTTCTGAGCTAACCGAAGATCAGCTGTGCGGACTGCGGTTTGCTTCGGATGCCGAGGTGGCGAAGTTAGCGGAGCGAGCGCTAAACGAAAAGCTGTCGCGCAAGGATATCAAGAAAGCGATTCAGAATTGGAGGCCCGATTACTGGCGGGTGTGAAGACGAAAGCAAGCTGCGGGCCCTCAGGGGCTGAAGCCCGCGTTTTTACTGACCGACAGCGGCACGGCTGAAGCCGTGCCCTTCCCAAAACCATTTATGAGGCAGCTTCTAGCCCCTTTCTCGAAACCATTTATGAGAATGGCTCTAGCCGACGCTTCCCGAAGGCGTTTATGAGGCAGGCTCTAGCCGACGCGGGAGTGGATTTTTCGGCGCGGGCGGGCGCCGCCCAGAACGAGCGCACACAGGCGATCGACAAATTCCGGAGTCAGGCGATCGTGCCGAATCAAAAAGCGCATGTAGATTGGGCCGTAGAGAGAATCGAGAACGAGGTCAGGATCGATGTCTCTGCGCAACTCGCCGCGGCGGATGCCTCGGCGCAGAGTGTCGTAGGCCTCCTGGCGGCGCGGCCACAGGAAGCGGTCGCGGAAGGCGGCAATCAGGTCTCTATCGCTTTGGCCGGCGGCCAGGATGGCGGAAACGATGCGGCCACGCGGGCTGCGAAACACCTTCACCAGCTGACGCATCTGCCGGCTCATGTCGGAGAAGACTGATCCGGTATCGGGGAAACGCAGTTTGCGGGTGGTGTTGCTGGCAAAAGCGTCGGCGATCAGCGCACCCTTGTTGGGCCACCAGCGGTAAACCGTGGCTTTGCCGACGCCAGCGTGATCCGCAACATCTTCAATCGTAAGATCGGAAAAACTGCTCTGCCTCAAAATTTGCAGAGTGCTGCGCAGAATGGCCTGGCGAGCCTGTTCGCTGCGGGGACGTCCCGGAGGGCGTTTCCCATTGCCGTTTTCACCATGTGAGAGCGGCGAAGTTTTGCGCATATCCCTAAGCTACCATATAATCGAGCCCAAGCATTTAGAATCCGATACGTACAGTATCGAATCTAGATCGCATTCGCTGAGAACGCTTGGGGAAGCGCATTGCGCAGAATTTCATGGGATGGTGGAGCGGCCGTAGACCATGTGGATTGTTGCTTTAGCCCTAAGACGTCCGTATACGTTCATCGTGATGGCGGTGGTGATTCTGATTCTCACGCCGATCACGATTCTGCGCACGCCCACCGACATCTTTCCCGACATTGATATTCCCGTGGTTTCCGTGGTCTGGTTCTACACGGGTATGTCGCCGCAAGACATGGCCGACCGGATCGTGGCGAATTCCGAGCGCGGTATCACTACTACCGTCAACGACATTGAGCATATGGAATCCCAATCCGTGTATGGATTGGGAGTCATCAAAGTATTCTTCCGTCCGGGCACGAACCTGCAGGGCGCGATCGCGCAGATCACCGCGATCTGCCAGACCTCAGTGCACAGTCTGCCGCCGGGAACGACCCCACCGCTGATCATTTCTTATAGCGCGTCAACGACGCCAATTATTCAGCTGGGCTTGAGCAGCAAGACCCTTCCGGAGCAGGAGCTGTTCGATCTGGGGCAGAATTTTCTGCGCACTTTTCTGGCGACGGTTCCGGGAGCGGCGACGCCCTATCCTTATGGCGGCAAGATCCGGCAGATTCAGGTCGATCTGGATTTGCCCAAGCTGCAATCGTACGGCCTGTCACCCAACGACATCGTGAACGCGGTGAACGCGCAGAACATCATTCTGCCCACGGGCACGATCAAGATGGGCCCGCTGGAATACAGCGTGGAAATGAACGGGACGCCGGAGACGATTGCGGAATTGAATGATCTGCCGGTCAAGACGGTGAACGGGGCGACGTTGTATATGCGGGATGTGGCGCATATCCGCGACGGATTCGCGCCGCAGACCAACATTGTGCGCCAGGATGGGAATCGCGGCGCGCTGATGTCGATTTACAAGAACGGAAAGGCGTCGACACTGCAGATCGTGGCCGGAGTTAAAAATATCGTGCAACAGGCGGCACAAGCGCTGCCGCCAGAGTTGAAGATCACGGCGCTGTTCGACCAGTCGCTGTTTGTGCGGGCATCGATTTACGGCGTGATCCGGGAGGGGTTGATTGCAGCAGCACTAACGGCAGTGATGATCTTGATTTTTCTGGGCGACTGGCGGCCCACGATCGTCATTTCCATTTCGATTCCGCTGTCCATTTTCGTTTCGATCATCCTGCTGGGCGCGCTCGGCGAGACCATCAACATCATGACCCTGGGCGGGTTGGCGCTGGCGGTCGGCATTCTGGTGGATGACGCTACGGTGGAGATCGAAAACATCGAGCGCAATCTCGCGATGGGCAAGGAAATGCGGCAGGCGATTCTGGATGGCGCGCAACAGATCGCCGTTCCGGCCTTTGTTTCCACGCTCAGCATCTGCATCGTGTTCGTGCCCATGTTCTTTCTGACCGGAGTTGCGAAATTTCTGTTCGTGCCGCTGGCCGAGGCGGTGAGCTTCGCCATGCTGGCCAGTTACCTGCTGTCGCGAACGCTGATTCCGACGCTGGTGATGTATATCATGCGGGGACACGAGCACCGGGCGGATGCGCCGAAGTCGGCTCTGGGGCGGTTCCAGCGCGGATTCGAGCGCAAGTTCGAAGATTTCCGGCGCGGTTACGAGTCTCTGCTGGAGACTACGCTGGAGCATCGTGGCTGGTTCGTGGCGTGCTTCCTGACTTTCTGCGTGCTGTCGCTGGGACTCTATACGTTCCTGGGGCAGGACTTTTTTCCGCAGGTAGACGCGGGGCTGCTGCGGCTGCATGTGCGGGCGCGGGCAGGATTGCGCGTGGAAGAGACGGCGCGCCTGTGTGACGAAATCGAGGGAACGCTGCGGCAGGAGATTCCGCAGGGGCAACTGCAGACCATTCTCGACAACATTGGCCTGCCCAACTCGGGCATCAACCAGTCCTACAGTTCGAACGGCACGATTGGAACCAGCGATGCGGAGATTCTGATCGCGCTGAATCCGGAGCATCACATGCCGACGGCCGACCTGAGACGGCATCTGCGCGAATTTCTGCCGCGGCATTTTCCCGGGGTGGAATTTTTCTTTCAGCCGGCGGACATTGTCACGCAGATTTTAAATTTCGGCCTGCCCGCTCCTATTGATGTTCAGGTCGTGGGCACCGATTCGCTGACCAGTTATACGATCGCGCAGCAGATTGCGAACCGCATGCGGCACATTCCGGGAACCGCCGACGTGCACGTCCAGCAGTTGCTGTCACTACCCACACTGCACATGGATATCGAGCGAACGCGGGTGACGCAGGTGGGCTTGACGGCGCGGGACGTGGCCCAGAGCGCGCTGGTCTCGCTCAGCGGAAGCTTCCAGACGTCGCCGAATTTCTGGCTCAACCCGAAGAACGAAGTTACGTATCAAATTGCGGTGCAGTCTCCGCAATACCGTATGACGAATCTGCAGGATCTGATGGATATCCCCGTCATCTCGCAGCAAGGTCCGCAATTGATGGGGAACCTGGTGCAGATTTCTCCGGTGGTGCGTCCGGCGACGGTGAATCACTGGAATGTGCAGCCGGTGATCGACGTGTACAGCAGCACACAGGACCGCGATCTGGGAGCGGTTGCGGCGGATACGGACAAAGTGCTCAAAAGCTTCGAGCCCCACCTGCCGCGAGGAACGCATATCGTGGTGCGGGGGCAGGTCGCGACGATGCGGTCATCGTTCTTCGGCCTGGGAGTGGGGTTGGCGGGCGCGATTCTGCTGGTGTATCTGCTGATCGTGATTAACTTCCAATCGTGGCTCGATCCGTTCATCATTATTACGGCGCTGCCGGGGGCGTTGGCCGGCATCTGCTGGTTTCTGCTGCTGACGCACACTACCTTGAGCGTGCCCTCGCTGACCGGCGCCGTGATGTGCATGGGAGTGGCGACGGCCAATTCCATTTTGATGGTGAGCTTTGCCCGCGAACAGCTGGATGAAGGCATTCCCGCCTTCCGGGCCGCTGTGGCTGCGGGATACACGCGCATTCGTCCGGTCCTGATGACGGCACTGGCGATGATCATCGGTATGGTGCCCATGGCGCTGGGTCTTGGCGAAGGCGGGGAGCAGAACGCGCCGTTGGGACGCGCCGTCATCGGCGGCTTGCTGTTCGCGACGGTCGCGACCCTGTTTTTCGTGCCCAGCGTGTTTGCCATCTTCCACGGGCGCAGGGAAGCGCGGCGGGCGCGCGAGCAGGAGCAGGCTTAGATGAGAGAGAATCTGGAGGCTTTTGTGAGGCAGCGGAGTCAGGCATGAGCGTAGAACAGCAATCCGACGAACAAGCGGTGCAGGTGAAGAGTACGCAGGCCCGGCGGGATGAAGAAATTCTGGCGTTGGAGGAGCACTCGCGGCACCAGCCGCCTGGCATTCAGCCGCCGCCCGAGCTTCCTCCTGCTCCTCCGCGGAAAGCGTTGATGCTGGTGGGAGTGGCGCTGCTGGCGCTGCTGGTTGCCGGAGCCGTGACGCTGATCGGTCACACCAGCCACGAGCGTGCGCTGGCCAAAGAAACCGAGCTCGAGACCATTCCGACCGTGGCCGTGGTTCACCCGTTGGCGGAAAAACCGGACGAAGATCTGGTGCTGCCCGGATCCCTACTAGCTTTTGAAGAGTCTCCGATCTATGCGCGGACGAATGGATATTTAGTGAAGTGGTACAGGGACATCGGCAGCCGGGTCACGGAAGGCGAGTTGCTGGCAACGATCGACACTCCGGAAGTGGATCAGGAGTTGAACCAGACGCGGGCGGCGCGCCAGCAAATCATCGCGCAGCTGGAGCTGGCGAAGATCAGCGCCGACCGATGGGAGAATCTGCGCAAGAGCGACTCGGTCTCCGCGCAGGAAGCGGACACCCAGACAAGCGGCTACCGGCAAGCCCAGGCGAATCTGGCGGCGGCGGATGCCAACGTCCGGCGGTTGGAGCAACTCGAAGGCTTCAAGAAAGTTTATGCTCCGTTTTCCGGTGTGCTGACGCGCCGGAATGTCGATCCGGGAGCGCTGATCAACGCGGGAGCGCAGGCCTCCGGGCGCGAGCTGTTCGACATAGCGCGGGTCGATCCGTTGCGCGTCTACACCAGCGTGCCGCAAGCCTATACGCCGTACATCAAGGTGGGCGCGAACACATATGTGACGCTGCAAGAATTTCCCGGACAGAAATTTTCGGCCAAGATCGCGCGCACCGCGGAAGCGATCGATACGAATACCCGCACGCTGCTGACGGAGGTGGATGTTCCGAATAAAGATGGCCGGTTGCTGCCGGGATCGTTCGGGGAAGTGCATTTTGCGGTTGGCTCAAATGTGAACAAAGTGACGGTGCCGGTGAATGCGATGCTGTTCCGCGCGCAGGGGGCGCAAGTCGCGGTGGTCGGTGCGGACAAGAAGGTGCAATTGCGGCCGATCAATATCGGAAAAGATTATGGGACGAGCCTGGAAATTTTAGGCGGAGTTACGGTCGACGATCTGGTGGTCATCAATCCGCCGGATTCGTTGGAAGAGGGGCAGGTGGTGAACGTGGCCGCAGCCCCACCAGGCGAAAACCGTGGTGCGCCATCGCAAAATCCATCCGATCCAAATCCGTCCAATCAGGGGACAGGTAAAGGGAAAGGGAAAGGGAACGCGCAGTGAAGCTTGCGGCTGCCAGCATTGGGATGCTGTTGGTGTTTTCCACGGCTTGCACGGTGGGACCGCGGTACAGCCGTCCGGCGGCTCCGGCTCCGGCGCCGGATGCGTGGAAAACGCAACCGCCGTGGCAGGAGGCTGCGCCGAAGGATACGATCCCAAAGGGTGCGTGGTGGCAGGTGTTTCACGATTCCACGCTGGATGCGTACGAGCAGCAATTGTTGCAGGCGAATCAATCGCTGGTGGCGGCGCGAGATCGCTTGAACCAGGCGCGGTCGCTGGCGCGAGTGGCCACGGCGGATTATTTTCCGCAGCTTTCCGCAGATCCGACTGCGCAGCGAGTTCGCGGCTCCGGGAACCGGCCGCTCAATGGCTTTGCCACCACCGGGGCTCAACAGGGTGTGGCTCCGTATACCGAAAATATCTATGCGATCCCGTTTTCGCTGAGCTATGAGGTCGATCTGTTTGGGCGGGTGCGGCGGAATCTGGAGGCGTCGAACGCGTCTTTGCAATCGACGGCGGCCGATCTGGGGAACGTACAACTGGTTTTGACGGCGGAGCTGGCGGCCGACTATTTCAATCTGCGCGAACTGGACGCGGAATATGGGGTGGTGCAGGAGTCGGTCGTCTACCAGCGCAAAGGCCTCGATCTGGTGCAGAACCGTCACCGGGGAGGCATCGCCAGCGGGCTGGAGGTGGCGCAGCAGGCGACGGTGCTGGACTCCACGATCTCGCAGTTGGCCTTGGTGCAACAATCGCGGGCGCAGTATGAGCACGCGATCGCTGTGCTCGTGGGACAGCCGGCGTCGAATTTCAGCGTGCCGGTGGCGCCGCTGAAAGCGACTCCGCCGCCGGTACCACTGGGAGTTCCTTCGGACGTGCTGGAGCGGAGGCCCGACATCGCGACCTACGAACGGGAAATGGCCTACGAAAATGCGCAGGTCGGATTGGCGCGCACTGCGTTCTATCCGCACATCACTTTGAGTGGGGGCGGAGGATGGCAGAGCACGCAAATGTCGTCGCTGCTGAATGCACCGAGCCTGTTCTGGTCGCTGGGCGCGGACGCGCTGCAGCCGATTCTGGAGGGCGGCCGCAACCGGGCGAACCTGGCGGCAGCACGGGCCGCCTATGATCAATCGGTCGCCAACTATCGTCAGACAGTGCTCACCGCGTTTCAGGAAGTGGAAGACGGGATCAGCAACCTGAGCACGATCTCGCAGGCGCTCTCGACTCAGGGGGCGGCGGTGGAAGATGCCCGGCGCGCGCTGGAAATTGCCAACAATCGTTATGTGGGCGGAGTGACAAATTATCTGGACGTGATCACCGCGCAGACGACTCTTCTCAGCAGTCAGCGGCTGGAGACGCAACTGCTCGGGCAGCAGATGGTCACTTCGGTCTATCTGGTGAAGGCGCTCGGCGGAGGCTGGGATGCCACGCAGGTCAAGGACGAGACGGTGCGTCCGAAAGCCGGACAGATCCTGCAGCAATAACCGTAGAAACCCGGGTCGTGAGTCAGTTTTGAACTTCGTCGGCTGTATGCTCCTCTTGGGAGATCCCTCGTCCCACCGGTGAAAACGCATGACTTCGGGATGACGCCTCTCGGAAATTTCGCGGTGTGGAAATGAAACTGACGCACTACCAGAGGTTCCCAAAACTTGAGCATTAGAAATCCCGAACCATAGTGATCGGAGTATCCCCTCCGCTGTGCTTCCCCGACTTTCGCATAATTTTTGATCACCTGCTGATTAAGTTCGACACAACCGTTGCGAAAGTCTGTATGCCTCAATGTCTTGCCGTGATGATTATTGTCCCGGTGACCTGTGATCTGCATCACTTACCGCAATCGCTGAAAAGGACGATAAACACTACATTCGACTCGGTCGGACTGACCAGCAGTCCAGAAGGAGGACGTCGGAAGACTACTCGGGATCAATCGAACGCGCACTGCTGGGAATGAATTCATACGTCTTTATCTTAATTAGTCCCTACCAGAACCCATCCCAGGCTAGTCTCACCGAACTCTCTCAACAGTCGAAGGAAGAATTCCGAAGGTACAAGTTGGCTGAGGCGCCAGTAATGCGCCGCTGCGGTGGCAATTCTGATTCGAGCAACAGGCGCGGAGCCATTCCTCGCCATGTTGCCAGGGAGACTGTCTATGTCGACAGGCGAGAGAGATACGATTGCGGCACATCTGAAGAAGAGCGGTGTATCCCGTCGAAGTTTTTTACAACTCTGTTCAAAAATCATCGTAGCCGCGCCGGTGGGCCTGGCTCTCACTCATAAATCCACGGCGGCCCAAGTCGCGAAGCTGGTGGGCAAGGCGCGCCGGCCGTCGGTCATCTGGCTGCACTTCCAGGACTGCACGGGATGCACGGAGACGCTGCTGCGAACGTCGGCGCCTGACGTCGCGCACCTGATCCTGGACGTCCTCTCTCTCGATTATCACAAGACGCTGATGGCGGCTTCGGGAGCACAGGCGGAAGCGGCGCTACGCTCGGCTATCGAAGACAATGCCGGAAAGTATGTGCTGGTAGTGGAAGGCGCGATTCCGACGCGCGACGACGGCGTCTACATGCAGATGGGAGGCCGTCCGGCGATTCAGGTCATAAAAGAGGTAGCGGGGCAGGCCGCGGCTGTCATTGCCATGGGTTCATGCGCATCGTGGGGCGGCGTGCCTTCGGCCGATCCGAATCCGACGGGCGCGGTTGGCGTGGATTCCGTAATCTCGGGCAAGCCGATCATCAATCTTCCCGGTTGCCCTCCCAATCCCTACAACTTGCTGGCGGTAGTCCTCGAGTACGTGACCATGGGGCGTTTGCCGGAGATGGATCAGTTTTTGCGGCCGAAGTTCGCGTACGACAGAGTGATCCACGATAACTGCCCGCGGCGGGCACATTTCGATGCCGGAAGATTTGCGGCGGCCTTCGGCGACGAAGGACATCGCAAAGGCTGGTGCCTCTACAAGCTGGGCTGCAAGGGGCCGGTGACGCATGCGGCGTGCTCGACCCGACACTTCAATGAAATACCGGGCGTGTGGCCGATCGGGCTGGGCGTCCCTTGCATGGGCTGCACGGAAAAAAGCGTGGTGTGGCAGATGGGGACTTTTGAGACAGTTCCGATCCATCTGGCGACGCCTCCGGATACGTATCCTCCGATCTACAGCAGCGCGGGCAATCTGAAAGTCGCGGCTGGCACGCTGGTTGGGGCGATTGCGGGAGCGGTGGGCGGAGCGGCCTGGGTGGCTTCGCAGCGCTTCCAGAGCAGCATGGAAGCCGGGCCAGAGGCGTGTGCAACAACGACGCTTCATAAGGACCATGCGCTCCAGCCTTATCCCGCGGGCTGGCATTCCACGTCGATGGCACCACCGCCTGATAATTCTTGATCTTCTCGTCTTTAATGACGATCCAGTGCGAGAGCGTGCCGCGCGGAGCCTCGTGTGTGCCGACGCCTTGCACTTCATGCGATGGCAACACCGGCTGGTTGTGCACCGTGTAATCGCCCTTCGCGATGTTATTGGTGAGCAGATCCAAATGCTTCTCTGCCAGTTCCGCCAACATGCAGGCGCGGATGGCACGCGCGGATCGGAGTGGCAAAGATCCTGTGAGAAGGGCGCTCATTGGCGGGATCGGGAACGTCTTGTTGGGAGACGATGGCGTGGGACCGTATATCCTGCGCCTGCTCGACTCGCGCTATTGTTTCGGCGACGACGTCGAACTGGCGGATCTGGGAACTCCAGCGCTCGATCTGACGCACCAGATTGTCGGACTGCGCTCGCTGATCCTGATTGACTCGGTGGCAAGCGATGAGAATGCTCCGGGCATGGTCGTGCTGTATCGCAAAGAAAAGAAGAGATTATCAGCATCGCTCCGACGGAACGGCTCGATCCGCATGCTCCGGCCCTGTCGGAATGCCTGCTCACGGCCGAGATGCTGGGGGCGAGTCCCGAGCAAGTGCTGCTGGTGGGCATCGTCGGGGAGACTTACAAGCCCGGAGAGCCCATGAGTGCGCCCGTACGGCAATCCGTGGAAGAAGTTATCCAAGCAATCCTGCAGGAATTGCGCCGGCTCGGATTCAGCTTCGAGGAGAAAACTTCGGCGACGGAAGCCGGAATCTGGTGGGGCGAGAGTTATCACGCCGAGCGGATCGAACCGCGGGCGTAGTTATTGGCCGCATCGGCATTCCTGAAAACAATTCTGCTCCGCACATTTCTCAGAAGCACCTCTCATACGCAACTCCGTTGAGAATATAATTGCGCGCACGCACGGACTCTAAGCTGGTCTGCGAGTCCGTTGATGGAGGAGCTTTGCCGCACGGCGTGCATTCATCTCGAATAGTGAGTGTTCCTGACCTTCGTCCGCTGGCGCAGCGGCGCCTGCCGCGGGTGGTCTTCGATTATCTGGATGGAGGCGCGGACGGCGAGTTCACACTGCGCGAAAATTGTCGGGCGTTTGAAGACGTTACTTTCCGCCCGCGGCATGCGGTTTCGGTTCCTGCCTGCGATTTGCGAACCCGAGTTTTGGGATTCGATCTTGCATTTCCGGTATTGCTGGCGCCCGTGGGCTACAGCCGCCTGATGCATCCGGAAGGAGAAGTCGCCGCGGCGCGCTGCGCGGGAGCGGCAGGCACGGCTTATATTCTTTCGACAATTTCCGGGCATCGCTTGGAGGACGTAAAGGCCGCGTCGGCGGGGCCAGTCTTTTACCAACTTTATTTGATGGGAGGACGCGCAGCAGCGGAAGCTTCGATGGCACGCGCACGCCAGGCGGGCTTCGCGGCGCTGGTGGTCACGATCGACACGCCCGTGGCCGGGATGCGTGAGCGCGATTCGCGCAACGGGATGAAAGAACTGATGAGCGGCGGCATTTTCAGCAAGGTTCCATTTTTGCCGCAAATCCTGTCGCGTCCCGGCTGGCTGGTTCGTTTTCTGCTGGATGGCGGCGTGCCCCACCTGCCCAACGTTGTGATTCCGGGGCAAGGTCCCATGCCGATGGTAGATGTGGGCGCGGCGCTTGCAAGCTCAACAGTCACGTGGCAAGACCTGCGGTGGATTCGCGAGGCGTGGTCTGGGCCGATCGTTATCAAAGGAGTTTTGACCGGCGAGGATGCGCGGCGCGCGATCGATGAGGGGGCTTCGGCGATTGTCGTATCGAACCACGGCGGGCGCCAGTTGGATTACTCTCCTGCTACGTTGCAAGTTCTGCCGGAAATTGTTGCTGCCGTAAAAGGTGAGATCGAAGTGTTGATGGATGGCGGCGTGCGCCGCGGCAGCGACGTGATCAAAGCGATTTGCCTGGGTGCGCGCGCTGTGCTCGTGGGTCGTGCGTATGCTTACGGACTTGCTGCGGGCGGCCCGGCGGGAGTGGCCCGGGCGATCGAGATTCTGCGCAGCGAGATGGAGCGAACGCTGAAGCTGCTGGGGTGCGCGTCGATCAGTGCGCTTGATCGTTCCTATGTGTATGTGAGTGGCAAGAACGTGGGCGCCGCCTGATCGGGCCTGCGGCCCGCGGACAGCCGAGGGCGGCTGTCCCCACATTTTCATTCTCTTCAATCCTCTAGCCCAGGACGTTTGCTGGTTCCTGCAGAGCTTCCGCTACGCTGTTGAGGAATTGTGCGGCGCGGGCGCCATCGGCGACACGGTGATCGCACGAGATGGTTAGAGTCATCATGGACCGGACTGCCGGCTTGCCTTCTACGGCTACCACACGATCCGCAATTCCGCCGACTGCAAGAATAGCGGCTTGCGGAGGGGTGATGATCGCGCTGAACTGATCTACCTTGTACATCCCCAAATTGCTGATCGTGAAGGTGGCATCGGTGATGTCGGCGGGGCGCAGCTTTCCGGCGCGGGCGCGCTCGGCGAGTTCGTGCCGCTGCAATGCGATGTCGGCGAGGTTCGCCTTGTGCGCGTTGTGAATCACTGCCGCCACCACGCCGTCCTTGACCGCAATTCCGACTCCCATGTGCACGTGACCGTGCAGGTGAATACCCTCGGCGCTCCAGCTTGCGTTGAGCCTGGGATGGTTCAGAAGCACGCGCGACACAAGCGCCACGAGCAGGTCGGTGTGGCTGATGCGGACTTGAGAAGCATCTTTATTATTGGCAAGCTGGCGGTCGCGGTAAGCATTGAGCTGCGTGGCGTCAATCTCGCGAGTCACGAAAAAGTGCGGGACCGTGGTCCAGCTGTGCGTGGTGCGCTCGGCCATGATGCTGCCGAACGAGGTGGGCTTCTCGATTTGGTCGGATGTCGCTTCGATTGTTTTGGCGGGAGATACAGTGGCTGCCGCTTGAATATCGGAGGCGAGGATTTCTCCGCCTGGTCCTGAGCCGCGCACCGTCGCTAGGTCAACGCCTGATTCTTTGGCGAGGCGGCGCGCTTTGGGAGAAATCTTCGGGGACGACTGAGATCCGGCCGCGGCCACGACCGTCGCGTGAGACTGTTCGGTTTTTGTGTGCGATGCGGCTCGGGCCGACGGCGCGGTGGTTTCGGCGGCTGCGGGAGGGGTTTCACCGGGCGCGACGATCCAGGCAATCGTCTGACCGACCGGGATGTCGGAGCCCTCGGAGGCTTTGATGCCGGCGAGAATTCCGTCTGCGGGGGCTTCGATTTCCACGACAGCCTTGTCGGTTTCGATTTCGAGAAGCGGCTCGCCCTTCGAGACGCGGTCTCCTTCTTTTTTTCGCCAGGCGAGGAGCTTGCCGGTTTCCTGCGCCATCTCGAGAGCGGGCATTACAACGCTGAAGGCCATAGTGTGGGTCGATCGTCAGGGCGGTAGTACGGACGGACGGACCGTCCTCCGGCGGTGTCTCGCAGCCTTTCTTTCGCCCCTTCGGGGCTTGCTCATTCCCCGCAGCTTACCCACCGCTTGCGCGGTGGGCTGCATTCTTACGCCGCTTCGCGGCTGGATTGTCGCAGCGGCTGGCGTATCTTTCCCGGAGGCTCAGTTTTCAGTAATCGTCAGTCTGAAACTCCTACGCGCTCGCTTTTGGCGCTGGCTTCGATCATCTCCAGGACTTTTTTGCTCGCCGGCGCTTCGCTTTCTCTCGTGGTCGGGAGTGGGCCATTCACGGTGAAATAGTGCGCGCCGGCGACCAGCAATTCTTCGGCGGGGAAACGGGTGATGACTTCATGCCCCGTGGGCGTGACGACGATTTCTTCTTCTATACGCGCGGCGCTCCAGCCGTCGGTTGAAGGCCAGAAGGTTTCCAGCGCGAACACCATGCCCGGCTTGATTTCGACAGGATGCTCGAACGACACCAGGCGGCTGATGACTGGCTTCTCCCAGATCGCGAGGCCGATGCCGTGTCCATATTGCAAGGCGAACGCGGCTTCTTCGTTGGGGAAACCAAAATCCTGCGCCTTGGGCCACACGGCGGCGATCTCGGCGGTGGTGCGGCCGGGGCGAACGAGTTCAATCGCGGCGTCGAGATATTCGCGGCAGCGCTTATAGGCATCGACCATGGCGTGCGATGCGTAGCCGACGGTGAAGCAGCGGTAGTAGCAGGTGCGGTATCCCATGTAGGAATGAAGAATGTCGTAGTACACGGGATCGCCGGGACGCAGCACGCGATCGGAAAACACGTGCGGATGTGGATTACAGCGCTCGCCGGAGATGGCGTTTACCGCTTCGACATACTCCGAGCCAAGGTCGTAGAGAACTTTGCTGACCAGCCCTACCGCTTCGTTTTCGCGCAAGCCCGGCTTCATGGCGCGATAGAGCTCGTCGTAGGCAGCGTCGACCATCATCGCGGAAGTGTTGAGCAGCGCGATCTCGTCCTGCGTCTTGATGACGCGAGCTTCGGACATTAACTGCTGGCCGTCGACGACTTCGATTCCTTCGCGCTGAAGAGCAAACAGGACCGGAAGCTCGATGATGTCGATGCCAACCGGTTCTTTGTGCAGTCCACGCATCTCCAGCTCGACGCGAATCTTTTTGGCGACATCTTCGGCGCGGCCCATCTCCGGCGTCATGGCACCACGGAGCATGGAAATCCCCGGGCGCGATCGTTCGCCGAGCCACGGACAATTCAGCTGATGATGTTTGGCGGCGGAGCCGAAGTCCCATAGGATGGGCTCATCATTTTGCGGCAGCAGGGTAAAGCGGTTCGCCTTGTCCTGCGCCCAGGTGCCGATGTGCGTGGCCGTCAGGTAACGGACATTGTTCATGTCAAAGCAGAGCAACGAGCCCATCGAGGACTTGGCGAGGAGATCCTTTGCCTTTTGCAGGCGTTCGCGGCGCAACCGGTCGAAATCGATTCGGTTTTCCCAGTCCACCGCCATTGTTCCGTGAGTCTTGAGTCCCATAACCCCTCCTGCCACTACGCTACGATTCAGCCAAGATCCCCGCGGTGCGTTGCGCCAATCCTCCCGCCCCGGAGCGTGCCACATTCGGCTCAAATCTGACTGCTTCTCCACGCTTAATCCAAATAACAGAACCGTCTCCCATAGCAATGCTGGGAAAAACACGCACCTTGCCTGGTTGCTCCTGCGTCTTGAGCCACTGATAAAGGGCCGGATTAGGAGATGCATCTACGGAACTGACATCGACAATCCAGCGGGAGATGCGGCTATTCGATGCTGCCGCAAACTCCGCCTCAGCCTCTTCGAAAATCCCTTTGCCGCATCGGGCGTATTCCGACCAGTCTACAAAGATGAATAGGGCAGCATTCTCCGCCCTCAACATCTCCGCCAATTCCAACTCGCTCTTGAGTTGCCGCATAAATTATGTTCGCTTGCACATCGCGTGAGCGACCTCGAACACGGTTTCTTCCGTCGGGACCGTCACGTCTTCCAGCGGCGGAGAAAACGGGATGGGAACGTGCATCGCGCCCATGCGTTTTACCGGTGCATCGAGATCGTAGAAGGCTCCTTCCGCGATCACGGCCGCCAACTCGGCGGCGACGCCATAACGGCCGTAGCCTTCATCCATGACAATGACGCGAGACGTTTTCTTTACCGACTCGATGAGCGTGTGCTCGTCGAGCGGCCAGGTAGTGCGCGGGTCAACGACCTCCGCGCTGATGCCTTCTTTTTCGAGCAGAATCGCGGCTCCGAGAGCAACCTGCACCATGCTGCTGGTGGCGACGAGAGTGATGTCTTCGCCTGCACGCTTCACGTCGGCCACACCGAGCGGGATGGTATAGTCCTCTGCTGGAACTGGGCCTTTCATCTTGTACATCATTTTGTCTTCAAAAAAGATTACAGGGTTCTCGTCGCGAATTGCCGTTTTCAGCAGGCCCTTCGCGTCGTAGGGCGTTGAAGGCAGCGCGACTTTCAATCCGGGCACGTGGCTGAACCAGGCATGCAGCGACTGAGAATGCTGAGCGGCGGAGCGACGGGTCGCTCCTAGCGTAGTACGCATGACCATGGGGACGCTCCAGTGTCCCCCGGACATGTAATGCGCTTTCGCGGCCTGGTTGACCATTTGATCCATGGTGAGGGTGAGAAAGTCGCCGAACATGATGTCGACGACAGGACGCAGGCCGGTCATGGCCGCACCGACTCCGATTCCCGTGAAGCCGGCTTCGGAGATCGGAGTATCGAGCACGCGTTCAGCGCCGAATTCTTCGACTAATCCGGAGAGAACTTTGAAGGGCGTTCCAGCTTCGGCCACGTCTTCGCCGAAGATGCAGACGCGCGAGTCGCGGCGCATCTCTTCCGCGAGCGCCTCGCGGACTGCCTGTGCAAAGGTGAGTTCGCGTTCAGGCATAGATATCCTCGCTGACTTCGTCCGGAGCGGGATAAGGCGCCTCCACCGCAAACTTCACAGCGGATTCCATCTCTTTGCGAGCTTCAGCCGTGATCTGATCCAGGGCGGCTTCATCGGCGAGTTCGTGAGTCAGCAGCCATTTCGCGTGTAGCTTGATGGGATCGCGTTCGGTCTTCCAATGCTGCTCTTCCTGCTTGGAACGGTAATATTCGCGATTGATGTCGCCGACGTGGTGACCGCTGTAGCGATAAGTATCGGCCTGCAGAAATGCCGGGCCTTCGCCAGCTCTCGCCCGCTGAACCAGGCGGGTTGCAACTTCGTTCACTGCACGTACATCCTGCCCATCGACAATTCTTGCCTCAATGCCGAAAGCGGTCGCGCGGCCGAGAATGGTTCCTGCCGTCGTCTCGGAATAATGCGTGTACTCGTTGTAGAGATTGTTTTCGCAGACGTAGATGACAGGAAGCTTCCACAGTTGCGCCAGGTTCATTACCTCGTAGAGCGATCCCTGGCCGAGGGCGCCTTCGCCGAAGAAACAGACGGCGACTTTGCCATTTTTCAGCCGCTTTGAGGCGAATGCCGCGCCGGTGGCGATTCCGACGCTGCCGCCGACAATTGCGTTTGCGCCCAGGTTGCCAGTCGCGGGATCGGCGATGTGCATGGAGCCGCCTTTGCCGCGGCAATATCCGGCTTCTTTGCCGAGCAACTCGGCGAACATGCGGTCTGGGGCCGCGCCCTTGGCCAGACAATGTCCGTGGCCGCGATGCGTGCTCGTGATGTAATCGTCAAGATTCAGCGCTTCGCAAATGCCGACCGCAACCGCTTCTTCTCCGCTGTAGAGATGGGCCAGGCCCGGCATGAGCGCGCGTGTGTAGAGTTCATTCACCTGCTCTTCGAACAGGCGGATGCGCACCATCTGGCGATAAGCGCGCAGCCATTTTTCTTTGGCGTTCGCCATTTCCTGATCTGCCTCCGGCTCGGAAGTGGCAGTGGTCACTGCTTTGCTCCTCCGGCGGTCACCGGCGTAGTTACGCCTGACATCTTGGCTAAAACGTCGAATACGCAGGCGAAATCATATTTCGTCCAGCCCATGCCGCGCGCGGCAGTCAGGAACTCGTTGCTGACCGAGGTGGTGGGCAGAGGCACGTCAAGCTGGCGGCCCAAGTCCATCGCCAGCACCATATCTTTCTGCATCATGTTGACATCGAACCAGGCTTCTTCCGGCTGCTGCAGGACGAAGGGGCCGCGATATTGAATCATGGGCGAAGCGATCGCGCTGTGGGTGAGGACGTCGACAGCAACTTGGCGGGCGATACCGCTTTTCTCGGCGAGCAATACTCCTTCGGAAAAAGCGAGCATCTGGACGGCGAGGCTCAGGTTGGTCGCAATCTTCATGGAGAGCGCCAGGCCGTTATCGCCGACATGCGTGACCTTGGGGCCGATGTCGAGCAGCAGCGGCTTGATCTTATCGAATGTTTCTTTTCGTCCACCGACCATGACCGACAGCTTGCCCTCCTGCAGAGTAATGACGCTGCCGGATACTGGAGAGTCCACCATGTCGGCGCCGAGAGCGCGGACTTTCGCAGCCAGGGCGCGGCTCACGGCAGGGCTCACCGTGCTCATATCGATGAAGGTCTTGCCGGTAGAAAGACCGGCGAGCAGGCCGTCGGGTCCTTCGGCGATGGATTGGATTGCGGCCGCATTCGTGACCATCGCGAAGGTGTAATCGGAGGCGCAGGCGACGGCGCGCGGCGAGTCGGCCCATTGCATTCCCTTTTCGACGAGCCATTGGGCTTTGGCGCGTGTGCGGTTGTAACCGGTCACGGAGTGACCCTTACTTAACAGCCGATTGACCATCTGGCTGCCCATGACTCCAAGTCCGATGAATCCTACTTTCGCCATCCGCGACCGCCCTTCCAAAATTGCTTCACGTCGAAATCTAAAGAAGAAAAAGAAGAAATAGTTAACTGGACTTCACTCCAGGAATTCGTTTTGTCGGCTGAGCCTGGCTGTCCTCTTTCACTTGCGTCAGATGTGCGCGCATCGCGTCGCGCGCTTTCTCGGCATCGCGACGTTCCACAGCTTCCAGGATTTTCTTGTGATGAATTTGGCCGCGTTCGGGGCCGCCGGGAACGCGAAAGATGCGAAGGCGTTGCTCGCGCAGGAGCCCGACAATGGAATCGAGCAGCGAAAGAATGAGGGGATTGTCTGCACCTTCTGCGAGGGCCAGATGAAAGTCGAGATCGGCCTCGATATAGGCTTGCGGATCCTGGCCGGCGCGATCCATCACGGCGACAGCCTCGCGCATCGTGGCCAGTTCCGCGTCCTGAATGCGGACAGCGGCGAGAGCAGCGATCTCGGGCTCGAGAATCGCGCGAACTTCCGCCAAGTGCGTGGAGCCTTCCGGCTGGCCTATTTTGACCATGAGATCGAAGGACTGGCGAACGGCCTGCGTGGTTCCGTCGGTGATGAAGGTTCCGCGTCCGGAATAAGCTTCGACGAGACCTTTTTCGCGAAGCGCCTTAACGGCCTCACGCACAGCAGTGCGGCTGACGCCGAAGCGCTGGGCGAGTTCTCGTTCTGCGGGGAGTTGATCGCCCGGCTTCAGACTGCCTTTGACAATGGAGTCTTCGATCTGCTGAACGATTTGTTCGTAAAGACGGGATGTACGAACAAGTTTGTACACTGCGTTTCCCCCTGCAACGTCCGACGCGAGGCGGGAGGAACAGGCGCGGACGATGGTCCGACTACTATACCGCAGATCCAGAGGGGAAGGCCGGGTTAGTTGGGGAATAGGCACGCCTTGGTATGTTGGTACGGTGGTATGACCACGATTGAATCTAGCATACCTGAGCCTGGCGTGCAAATCGCTGGGGGGCGGGTGGGCAGAACTTGGGTGAGGATCCTTCGAGTGCGTAACGCTTCGCCTTCGGCGGAGCGTTACTCCCCTCAGGATGACAAAGGCGCTGGGGCCTAAACTAAGGAGCGTCGTCGGCTGTACGAACACGGGAGATCCCTCGCCCGCTGGTGAAAGCGCGGGACTCCGGGAAGACCTCCCGGGAATATCGCGCTGTGAAAATGAAACTACGTGAAACTGAGCCACTACCACAGAACTGAATTTACTTGACACGGTTTCAGCGTAGGTGGTATGGCTGTCGGACCAGATATACGGAGGGGTTCTATGCCAACCCGCACGCCGTCCCATGTCGGACGGAGGACCGCAGCTACCGGGTCGTTGCTTGCGATTGTGATTCTATTGTGGTTCTCCGCTGCCGGTGTAGCCCAGTCGACGAGCGGGCGCATCCTCGGCACACTGACGGATCAGAGCGGGGCCGCAGTATCGGGAGCCTCCGTGGTTATCACCGACGTGCAGCGCGGCACCTCGCGCACGGTGACGACCGACGAATCCGGCAACTATGCTGTGCCAAATCTGCAGCCGGGCAGTTACAAGATTCATGCCGAAGCGAAGGGCTTCAAGAGCGTGGAGCGAGTCAACGTCCTGCTCGAAGTCGCCAGTGACGTGCGCGCGGACTTCTCGTTGCAGCCGGGGCAGGTTTCAGAGACGGTGACTATCAGTGAAGACGTTCCCTTGGTCAACACGACATCGGCTACCCTGGGGGGCACGCTCAGCAACAAGGAGATCAACGATCTGCCGTTGAACGGACGGAACTATGAAAACCTGCTGCAGCTGCGTCCGGGCGTGATGCGTTATCCCGGCGGCGGATTCTCGACTACCAGTTCCGACGGCCTGCGAGCCGAGGACAACGCGTATTTCGTGGATGGTCTGTTCAACAGCGAGCCCTACTCGGGCCAAGCCATCATCAACGGAGCGGGCATCGCGGGAGACTCGGCCACGATTCTTCCCATCGACGCCATTCAGGAATTCAACGTCCAGCAGAATCCGCCGGCGGAATATGGATGGAAGCCGGGCGCGGTGGTGAACGTGGGATTGAAGTCGGGAACCAACGACATCCACGGGACGGCGTTCATCTTCGGGCGCGACGGTGCGCTCGATGCGCGCAACTTTTTCAATGCCGACCCGAATCCGAAATTGACGCGAACGCTGGAGCAGTTTGGGGGAAGTTTTGGTGGGGCGTTCATCAAGGACAAGGGATTCTTCTTTGGTGCGTACGAAGGCCAGCGCTACAACGTGGGAAACTCCTACGGAGGCGTAACCAGCCCATCGATGGTGCACATGACGCCGAACGGAACTTGCTCGTTCGGTTTCGGGGGAGACTGCGCGGACAGCATTCCGGATGCGGTGGCGGATCTGCTGGAACCAGCAGCGATATCCGCCGGGGCCATCGTGAGCCCCGCCAGCCTGCTGGTTGCCGGATGCGCGCTTTCCGGCGGTTCTGTCACGTGCAATGGGACTGGATTTCCCACCAATAACGCGCAGAGCATCAACATCACCAACGGGTTTAACAACAACGTCCATGTCGACAACTTCGTCGGCAAGGTGGATTACCGGTTCAATGAACGGCACAGCATCAGCGGGATGTATTTTTTTGGCAACAACTCGGGAACGGTGGAAGATTTTCCGGAGTTGCAGCAGAAATGGCTCTCCGACATTCACACCCGCGCGCAGGTAGTGGGAGGGAACTGGATATGGACACCCGGCGCGAAGTGGGTGAATGAAGCGCGCGTGGGTTACAACCGGCTGTACCAGCCCACGCTCCCGGGCGATCTGAATACTCCAGCGTCGGCTTACGGCTTGGACACCGGTGTAAGCGGACCGTACACGGGCGGGCTGCCACGCATCGGCTTCGGCGGATATTTCTTCCCCGGGCTGGGCGGCTTCAAATGGCCCAAATTCCAGGGGCCGGATTCGATTACGCAATTTGTCGATCACGTTTCCTACACAGCAGGCAAGCACGCTCTCACTCTGGGCGGCGAACTGCACTACAACAAGGTGAACAATGCGGCATATGGCAATGCCCGTGGCAGCATCAACTTCCTGGGCGGCGTCGTGAGCGCGAATCCCGGGCCTGCCGGATCGAGCTCGCTCGAAGACTTCTTCGGCGGAGCGCCGCTGAAGTCGACGGTGGAAGTAGGAAATCCGACGCTGCACCTGCACAACTGGGCCTACGGTCTGTTTCTCCAGGATGATTACCGGGCCACCAAGACTTTCACTCTGAATTTCGGCGTGCGCTACGAATACAGCTCAGTCCCGCAGGAAGCCAACAATCTTCTCGGCAACTTTGATCCGAATGTGGGCCTGGTGCAGGTGGGACATCAGATCAGCAGCCTCTACAACCCGGATCACACCAACTTCGGTCCACGTGCGGGCTTTGCGTGGGACGTGTGGGGCAACGGCCGCACCGTGCTGCGCGGCGGCGGCGGTCTGATTTATGAAACGGTGAACTGGCAGTCGTTCGTCGCCTTCAACAACGCGTTCGGCCCCGGAAGCGTGCCTACTGGAGCGCCCATTGACGCTGGCGGCGATACTTCCGGCGGCACGATCACTACCGGAAACGTCACGGTTAAAAACATTGCAAATTATCCTGCGACTTGGGATGCCGTGAACGGCCCGCTTTATGGTGGAAACACTGTGAACTGCTATAACAGTCCATGCCCCATCATGACGGTCGATCGCGGCCTTACGACGCCGTATGTGTGGAACTGGACGTTGAATGTGCAGCATGCCTTTACGCCGAACCTGTCGGTCGAGGCCGCGTACGTGGGGAATCATGGTGCGAATCTGACGGGCATTCGCGATATCAACCAACCGCCGGTGGGAGCCGGTTGGGGAAACGGCCCTGGAGGAGAACTGACGCAGTGCCTGGCGAGCGCGCCAGCCTACAGCAACTGCTTTGTGGATGCCAACAATGGCGAGCAGACCCTTGCACCGTTTTATGGAAAGTTCCCTTACCTTGCCAACATCTTTCAGATGGGGAATGTCTATAAATCCAATTACAACGGTCTGCAAGTTACGTTCAACGCGCGCAATTACCACGGCCTGAGCATGGTGGCGGGTTATACCTATGCACACGCTCTTGACGATGTGGGGGCGAACTGGGACTTCGGTTATGGCTCGGGCTTGCCGCAGAACGCTCACAATGTGGCGGCCGAATATGCCAACAGCGATTTCGACATCCGGCACCGACTGACACTGTCGCTCACGTATGCCATTCCGGGCCGCAAGGGATACGGTCAGATGCTCGATGGGTGGGAGATCAACTCGATCACAACCCTGGAAAGCCCGCAGTACTGGGGGCCAATGGACGAGGGACCGGCCGACGCGGCGGGGCTCGGGCCGCTGCCCGTTAGCCCTCCGGCGAATACTCCGATTCGCTGGAGCTTCTATCATGCCGGAACCGCTGCTCGCGGCAACCCGTCGGACTTCAAGGCTGGGCGCGGAGTTGGCATTCCCTTCTTCCCCAAGGCGACGAATCCCACATGTGCGGCTAGCGCACTGGCGGCGGACGGTGGCAGTGCAGGTGCGGAAACGGCGTCGTTGAACCTGTTTGGCTGCTATGCGGCGGGTAATTCCGTGATGATGGAGCCCCCGCTCGGGCAGCTTGGAAACATGAGCCGGAATATGTTCCCAGACACCGGGTTCAAGAACTTCGATTTCTCGCTGGCCAAGAATTTCCACTTTGGCGAGCAATATCGGCTGCAATTCCGTGCCGAGTTCTTCAACATTCTCAACCATCCGAACTTTGCCAATCCGTACGGCGGACAGAATGGGTATGGCCTGAATGATCCGTCGGCGCCAAACTTTGGCTGCGGTTGCGCCACGCCGGACATCGCGGCAGCGAATCCGGCTGTTGGATCGGGAGGACCACGCTCGATTCAGCTCGGCGCGAAGTTTGTTTTCTAGCTTTGCAATTTTCGAATCTCAGGCCGGACTCATTTCCGTCCGGCCTTTTTCATCGACTGAAATCGCCTTCGGGCAAGCCTAACTACTAAAGGGAACCAAAATTCATGACGAATCAAATTCAAGCTATTGCTTTGGCACTCATTGTTGCCGCGACCGCTATGCCCTTGCTGGCGCAAACTCAGGAACGGCGCGAGCGCACGATCGAGGAAATTAAACCTGAGGCGATTCATCGCGCCGAGGTCGGGCAGTATCCGCTGATCGGACTCGATCCCGCGGACGTTAAAGAAGCGTTTGAGAGCATTCACACGGCCGACAAAGATGAATGGGCGGCCGCGTTCATGCATGTTGCCGATCGCTATTTCAACGAAGCGAAATCGCTGGAGAAGATCGATCCCGCGAAAGCCAATGCCGACTACATCCGGGCCTGGCGCCTGTATTCGTTCGGACGCTGGCCGATTCCGTCTTCTCCCGGGAAGCAGCGTTCGTATGAGAAGGCGCTCGAGGCGTTTCTGGATCACGCCAAGTTTTTGGATCCGCCGCTCGAAGTCGTGCACATTCCGTTCGAGGGTAAGGAGATCATCGGTTACCTGCGGCTGCCGAAAAATGCCAAGGGTCCGGTGCCGCTGGTGATTGCGGTTAACGGACTCGATAGCCGCAAAGAGGATCTGACGGAAAGCTTTGGAGCAATCCTTCCGTTTGGGATCGGATTTCTCGCCGTGGACGGCCCGGGTACCGGACAGGCTCCGATTAAAGTCAGCGCGACTTCGGAACGCATGCTGTCGAAGGTCATTGACTATGCGCAGTCGCGACCGGAAGTTGACAAGAACCGCATCGCGCTGCACGGCGTGAGCTGGGGCGCATACTGGGCCACGAAGATGGCGATCGTGGAGCGCGGCCGTCTGCGCGGATGCAGCGCGCAGTCGCCTCCAGTGGATGGGTTCTTCCAGAAAGATTTCCTGATGAACCATCTGCTCGGCAACCGCGAATATCTCTTCGATCAGGTGCCGGCGTTGATGAACATTCTCGAAGGAGTGCACACGCTCGATGAGATGGCTGAGTATCTGCCGAAGATGTCGCTGGTGCAGCAGGGCCTGCTGGGCAAGCCGATGGCTCCGATGCTGGTGATCGCGGGCGTGCTCGACACGCAGGTTCCGATCGCCGATGAATATCTGCTGCTCAGCAAAGGCGATGTACCCAAGGACGCGTGGGTGAATCCGCAGGGAGGACACTTGGGACGGCAGGTCGGAGTGTGGCCTGATCCGCTGATCTTCAAGCAGGTCATCATTCCGTGGCTGGTGAAAAAACTGGAAGCCCCAGCCAACTAGCAACGCGGTTGTCGGGACGGACGCAGCCTGCCCTGAGCGGAACCGGACCGCTGGATGATCTTCCTTTTGTCCGACCTCCGAGTCGTTACGGAAAAAAGTTTGGGGCCACAGTTGTAATCTGAGGCCCCAAAATACGCCGCACCTTCCAGCGTCGGTCTTAGCTCCGAATTCTGATTCGAACTAGCGGCCGTCGTCTCTTCCCTCGTCGCCGATGGAGTGCTTCAGCCATGGAGTCGAACGAATGTCGGAGCCGCTAGTCACGCTGCATCCGGGGGCGCCAGGGCCCGCCGCACATCCCCAATAATTTTCTGTAGCGTCGATGGTGCCCTTGCAGATCTTGGCCTTATCGAAGGCACAAACGTCGGCGACGCCTATCTTGCCGCCCCTGAGGTCATTGAGATGGATGTCAACTTCGCTCGGGGAGTTAATGGCGACGTCGACATCTTCGTCGCGGATTATGTTCTCGGCAATAACGGTTCCGTATACAGGCGAGCCGCCATCGCCGCTATTGATGTTGATTCCCACCGGGCCGGGAGTAGCCGTGTCGGCTTGGTCCGCGAGATTGCCGGCAATGAAGTTGCCGATGATTTTGTTTCCGGACATATTGTCTGCCGGAAGGCCGAAAGCGGGGCCGACATGGGTGTGGAGAGCGACGCCTCCCAATCCATTGTTCGTCAGAGTGTTCCGGACGATCACGTTGTCTGAGACGCGGCCCTGGCCAGCGCCATCGGAGAACATCCCCACGCCGGAGCCTCCAACTGCGACGCCATTGCCGGTCGAGATGTTCTCGGCCACGGTGTTGTGGTCGACTCCGTTATGAGGAGGAAGGGTTGAGGTCTGGCCCGCGGGCGGATGGGAGGCGAGGACGATGCCGCATTCCTTGGGATTGTCCTTGAAGACGTTCTGGATGATCACATTGTTGCGGCTTTCCCCGGTTTCATCGCTGATCAGGATGCCGTCGGCATTGCCGGTCATGATATTGCCGGACACAAGCGCGTTAATCGTTCCGACCAGGTGAAGGGCACCGCCGCAGTCGCCGGTTTCATCGGTTTCGTACGTTCCGCTTCCGGGCTGATTCGGGCAACCGGTGAGGGCTCCGGTGAACATCGCGCCGGGCACGGTGTCGTTGTTCAAAATCTTGTTGTCGCGGATTACGACATCGTAGGCGCTAACGACCAGAATTCCTTCGTATAAGGCGTTCCGTACGGTAAAGCCGGCAATAGTTACATTGCGGACGCCGGCGTTGTCGTAGCCGTCAACGAAGATGCCGTGAGCGAGGCCGGTGGCATCGATGACCGACCCCTTGCGCCCCGAGCCGATCAGGGAAAGCGGCTTGCCCACAACCACGTCCTCTTTGTAGACGCCGGGTGCAACGTCGATCACGTCGTTGGGTGATGCGGCGTTCACGGCGGCTTGAATGGTAGAGTAACAGGCGGTCGAAGCGCCGGGCATTACGCAAAGGGTCTTGGCCGTGGCAGTCTCACAGAATGCCCCGAGCAGGACGGCGGCACAATAGACGGCCAGGCGCGAGCAAAATTGAGCTGAGTGCATAGGACGTTTCTCCCTTCTTTTGTGGTACGCGGCCGATGCTTTGAGAGTACAAAGCCAGGACAATAATTGAGATTGCGGAAGAGGAGACGACACAGCTGCCCCAAACTTGCGGCAGGATTATCCCCGGTAATTCCAGCAGTGTCAATGTGCAAATAGTTGCAACCCGGAGGTCGGTGACCATATCCTCCGACAGGCATGATGATCGCTGGGAGCTGACTTATGACTGGAAAAACTGCCCTCGTTACCGGAGCCAACGGCGGACTGGGAACGCACGTCACGAAAGCTTTGCTGGACGCTGGTTTCGCCGTTGTCGGACTCGCCCCTAAAATTCGGCAATCCGACTTTGACCACCCGAATTTCACCGCGCTTCCCGCTTCGCTCGATAGTCTCGCTGCGGCGAAGAAGGCCGCCGACGCGGTCCTCGCGCGCTTTGGCAAGATCGACGTGCTGGCGCATTTGGTCGGCGGATTTGCGGGAGGTCACTCCGTTGCCGAGACCGACGACGCTACCTTCCAGCGCATGTTTGACATGAACCTCAACAGCGCATTTCACGTCTTGCGCGCAGTCCTTCCGCCGATGAGCAAGGCCGGAGGCGGACGCATTATCGCGATTGGCAGCCGCGCCGCCGAAGACCCTGGCCCGAAGGTTGGAGCCTATAGCGCGTCGAAAGCGGCGCTGGTGTCTCTGATGCAAACGGTCGCGCGCGAAAACAAAGATGCCGGCATCACCGCCAACGTGATTCTGCCCGGCACGATTGACACTCCCGCCAACCGCAGAGATATGCCTGGCGCTGACACGTCGCAGTGGGTGCAGCCTGCTTCTATCGCGAGCATGATCGTGTGGCTTGCCGGAGATGCCGGGAAAGAAGTGACTGGCGCGGTGATCCGGGTGTATGGGCGTGGGCTGTGAGGCAGCCCTCCAAAGAGTAGCGACATCCAAGTGTATGTCGTCGCTCACGAAGCGGACCCGTGCGCCGTCTGCAGCGCCTCCGCAAGCCGGTTGCATTGGTCCTTCGCTTCGCTCAGGATGACAATGCTTTGGCGGATGGTAACGCTTTGCTGGGGATGACAACTTGGGAGTAACCCTTTCGGGCAATAATATACTTGACAAATCAACCAAACTAGCCTATCGTTGTTTCCATGAGGAAACATCAGCATCCCCGCACCCTTCAGGAAGCGGTTGTTTTTTACGGAAATCCCGACAATGCCCTTGATTACATGGTTAACATCCGTTGGCCGCAGGGAGTGTGTTGTCCAACTTGTCAACGTACCGATGTTGTGTTCCTGAAGAACCAGCGCAAGTGGCAGTGCAAGAGCACTCACGCGAAGCGGCAGTTCTCCGCCAAAGTTGGAACTATCTTTGAGGATTCGCCTATCGCGCTTGAGAAATGGATTGTTGCGGTGTGGATGCTGTCGAATTGTCGGAACGGCGTCAGTTCTTACGAGATCGGGCGTACCGTTGGCGTTACCCAGAAGTCCGCTTGGTTCATGATGCACCGCATCCGCCTCGCAATGCAGCGCGGCTCCCTGCTGAAGATGGGCGGCGGCGGCGGCGAAGTGGAAGTAGACGAGACTTTCATAGGCGGCAAGGCTCGCAATATGCACGCGGCGAAGCGGCTCCGCCGCATTCCGTTCCCCGGCAAGAAAGACGATAAGACAATCGCCTTCGGCATGCTTGAGCGCGGCAAAGAGATTCGCACCATGGTGATTCCGGATCGGACTCGCGACACAGTTCTGCCGATCATTCGTGAGCACGTTCATGCGGGAACTGCCGTCTACACCGATGACATGAGTGGCTACAACAGATTGAGCGATGAATTCATTCACGGCGTAGTCGATCATGCGAACAAGTATGTCGATGGCCGCGTACACACCAACTCGCTGGAGAACTTCTGGTCGCAACTCAAGCGGAATATTTCTGGCACTTACGTTGCCGTGGAACCTTTTCATTTGTTCCGCTACCTCGACGAGCAATCCTTCCGCTACAACGTGCGCGGAAGCAAAAAGAATCCGACCGCCGAACACAAGCGATTCGATATCGCCATGGCGGGCATCATGGGCAAACGCCTCACTTATGCCGGGCTCACTGGCAAGGTGGGAGAAACGACGCCCTTCTAATCCTTATCGCCTAAAACGCGGCCCGAAGCGCGGGTAGAGCCAAGCGGCCTTCCGCGCTTCTTTGGTCGCTTTGCCTTTTCCACTTTTTCGGCATCCAGTCGCGCTTTTATCTCGCTGTGCGGGACAGTCATCAGCTTCCGCATCGTCTGGTCGAAATTCTCGAATTCGGTGTTGTGCTTCATGAAAACCTCTTTCGGTTGCTCCGCATGCCGTGAAACGAATTGACCATGGCGAGCATTACCGGATCGAACGATGTCATCGTGTGCGGCAAGACCCGGTCCTTGGTGAGCATAAAAACGGCTTCAGCCCAACTGCCGCGATAATGCGAGCGCGTGAATGACCATGCAAAAAGATCGGCAGCCTGGAGCTGAATAACATCTTTTTTATCGTATGTGTCCGCTCCGGCCATAGCGTATTGATCAATCTGCTGAGGTCGCTCCTTGATCTGACTTAGAAAGTGTCGCAGTTCTCCCGCGAATCGATTGCCGCCTTCGATGAAATACACGATGCGCCTGTTCTGCTCCCGTGCCATATCCGCCATGAGTTTCATGCATCCAAGCGTCGAAGTCGAGAAGCCGCTTCCTGCGTAACGCTGCGCTCCGCTCTTGCTCAACCGTGTCAACTCTTTGTCGCTAAGAAAGTTGATGCACCCTCGTAGCGCGGTGTCTTTGGTCAATTTTGCGAGGCTGGAGAATATTTCCTCCGCGTCTGGTCTTCTGAAGTCATCTGTCGCATGAAAGAATTCCATCCCCTTGGAGTCTAGAAAAGGCTTCCACGCTTCGCGAAAACGGCGGGCCATCGGTGGCTCGAATAGATATCCGGCAGAGCAAAAAAATTTACCGTCCGCACTGACGCTCTCATCCAAGTAGCCGTGCAAATGTTCGCCTTGCCCAACATCCAATTCGAGGTGGCTTATGACCGCTATAAAAACCTGCCTTCCGCCCCCGCCGACATCTTCGGCGATGGCCGCTGCAAGATCATAAGGGTCATCTTCTCCTGAATCCTCTGATTCGGCAAGTATATTATGACCCCCTTTCGTAACCCTCCTGGATGCACAATTTTTGTTGCACTTTAACATTCATGAAATATCTTCCGAGTAACATATTTTCAGGAGGCCGCTCATGGGTTCAGCCCGGGTCGCGAAGTCCTTACCGCTGCAGGTGGCTGCCGTTTGCTACCGGCGGAAAGGCACGGCGGTCGAGTTCCTGCTGGTGAATACCAACGGCGGCAACAAGTGGACTTTCCCCAAGGGATCGACGGACGCGCGCCTGTCGCATAGTCAGGCGGCGGAGCGGGAAGCGGCGGAAGAAGCGGGCGCCATCGGGACGATTGAGCCGCGGCACTTCCATCTCTACATCCATTCGAAAGGCGTGTTCTGGCAGCCCGGCGGCGTGCAGGAATTCGTGGTCAAGGCGTTTCTGATGGAGATTCACCAGATGCGCCGTCCCGCCGAAGCGAATCGCCGTCCGACGTGGGTGAGTCCGGAAGAGGCCAAGCGCCGCCTGGCCAAGGGCCGCGAAGTCAAATATTTCCGCGAACTCGAAGCGGTCATCGACCGCGCCCTGGAACGCATTCAGTTCCACAATGAACTCTGGGGAGCATATCCCAGCGCCCGCAATGCTCGCCCAGCAGCATCGCCCAAAGACCCCATCGCCGAAGCCATCTGGCCGTAAGCCGCAGCTTCAGCGGCGGTAGTATTCAAGCTGCCGTCGCCCGGCGAAGCCCGGCACAAGCACGATGAGGAAGCGTTTGGCGGAGGGATCCTCGATCTGTGATCGGCCACGGCTCAGGATCTGCTGACGTGTCGCCGCCACTTCTAACCATAAGGGCTGCGCGGATTAGGTCAGCTGGGTCTCGGCGTCAGTGGCTCGTCGCCAGCTCCGGCTCCTGGCTGGCTGATGGATATGCGCTGGCGTTGCCTGACGTCGAAAGCAGAACCTTTTGGCCGGCCAGGTGAGCAGCTAGCAGCCCGATCTCGTCGGCCGTATCTCGGAGCGGCAGGGGCACCTGCCCCCCTTCCACCGCCGAGCGGCACAGCGCCATCATGATTTCAAAACCCGCATAGGCACTCTCGAAATTGCAGGGATGAACCTGGCGATCATTGTCGAGCCAGGCGGCGATGTCCTCTATGTATGGAGGCATATCAAGGTCATAGTTCATGCAGCCCGCGCCCGACGACGAGCCTGCTTTGGTGACCGCACGCCATCCGCCACCGGTTAAGACTTCTGCGAAGCCCTCGGTGCCTTGCGCTCCGATACGGCACTTCCGCCACCAGTAATCGACCTCGGGAACGTCGGGAGCACCCGCACCACACTCGACGATCCCGCGCACGCCGTTGGCGAACTGGATGAAGCCCCCGATGTAATCGGGCGAGGGATGAGGATCGGAGCACTTCCCGCACCCCGCAGCCTGCCCCATTACCCACTCCGCTTTTGCGTCGCCGTTGTACCAGCGCATGTAGTCGATCAGATGCGACAGCATGTGCATCATCCACCCTGATGCCGTCCCGTAGACCGTGTGCACCCGCCCTAACGCGCCGCTGGCAATGATCTCCTTCACCCGGCGGTAGTGTTCGCCGTAGCGATGCTGATGGCTTACCACGGCCTTCACGCCGCTGGCCGCCAACAATCTTCGCACTTCCATGCCTTCGCGGCTGTTCAGCGCCACCGGCTTCTCGAATGCGACCAGACGCGCGCCGCTTTCAATGGCGATGCGAATCATTTCCATGCGCAGCTTCGGAAGAGTGCAAAAGCAGAAAACGTCGGGCTTGACGCTCAGCGCAACCTTCAGCGCATCCTTGCCCTTTACGCAACCGAACTTGGATGCGGCTGCATCGATGCGCGCAGCGTCGATGTCGCAGACGCCCGCTACCTCGAACCGGTTGTTTGCCTGAAATGCCAGGGCATGGTGCATTCCGCGCTTTCCCATGCCCACCACGACGACCCGGTATTTGTCTTTCATAATGACCCTCCTCACCGCACCACGTCATCGTGCCTTTCGATCCCACTCGAGGACTTTGTCCACCGTGTAGTCCACTTCGTCTTCAGTTAGCTCCGGGAACATAGGCAGCGAAATACAGCACGCAGCGTTGCGTTCCGAGTTGGGGATGGGTCCGACGGTGCGGGCCTCATACCCCCATGGGTATCCGTCCTGTTGATGGATGGCAATCGGGTAATGGCACTTGGCGTCGACGCCCTCGTTGTTCAGGAACGTGAGGAGCCCGTCACGATGCGCGGCTTGTCTGGTTTCGATCACATAGAGGTGGTAGACGTGCCGATAGCCCGGGGTCTCGTCCGGCAGCGTGATGTTCTGCGCACGCGCCAGTCCTTTGCTGTAGCGTGCCGCCCACTTTCGCCGGAGATCAGTCCATTCCTCAATATGTCGTAGCTTCGCACTCAGAATCCCCGCATGCAGGTCATCGAGCCGGCTGTTATATCCCGGGCTGTGGCAGGAGCGCTTGTCGGACCCATGGTTGCGCAGCTTCCGCACCAGGCGGTCGACTTCAGGATTGTTCGTGACGACAGCGCCGCCGTCACCGAACGTGCCCAGGTTTTTTTGAATGATGAAGCTGATCGTGGCGGCGTCGCTGAGTTCGGCGATCCTGAAGCCGTCGCCACGTGCGCCGATGGCCTGGGCGTTATCTTCGATCACCAGCAGGTGGTGACGGTCCGCAATCTTGCGGATCGCCTTCATGTCGGCGCATTGACCATACAAATGAACCGGTACCAAGGCTTTCGTGCGCGGCGTGATCGCCGCTTCGATCCTGGCGGGATCAATGCAATTCGTCCGCGGGTCGGAGTCTACAAATACGGCGGTGGCGCCGGTGATCCAGATGGCTTCCGCGGTGGCGAAGAATGTGTTCGTCGTGGTGATGCATTCGTCGCCCGGGCCGATGCCCAGTGCCTTGAACGTGAGCCAGAGAGCGTCCGTTCCATTGCCTACGCCGATCGCGTACTTGGTTTTGTGGAACTCGGCCAATTCCTGCTCAAACCGTTTCAACATAGGGCCGAGGACATATTGTCCGCTTTCGAGTACCTGCTTCAGGTTGGTGTCGATTTCCTCTTTTATGTGGTGGTACTGCCGCACATGTCCATAGAACGCCACGGTCATCTTGGTTGCCAGCATAAGATCCTCCATGCCGCCGGCCCGGACGGCAGAATTACTCCCTTGTTCTGGAATCGGAAATATTAGAGGCCGTGCCCGACTCGGGACGGTCTGGGAGCGGTCGATAAAATTCCCGTTCGCATGTTAAGAAGGTGTGGTTGGCTCGACCATGATCGCGGTCACATCGAGTTGTGATGCTGACCGCTCGAGCGCGGAACCTTACTTCCGTTTGGTGGGGGAAGGGCGTGTTCTGGCAGCCCGGCGGCGTGCAGGAGTTTGTGGTCAAGGCGTTTTTGATGGAGATTCACCAGATGCGCCGTCCCGACGAATCGAATCGCCGTCCGACGTGGTTCAGCCCGGAGGAGGCCAAGCGGCGCCTGGCGAAGGGCCGCGAAGTGAAATATTTCCGCGAACTGGAAGCGGTCATCGACCGCGCGCTCGAACGCATCCAGTTCCATCACGAACTCTGGGGAGCGTATCCAAGCGCCCGCAACGCCCGCCCCGTAGCTGCCTCGAAAGACCCCATCACCGAAGACGTCTGGCCGTAAGTCGCGGCCTCAGCGGCGTGCGTGCACCTTCAAAGCTCGGGATTTTGAGTTTGCATGGGCCTGGGGGCCCACCCATTGACATGAAAATGAGATTGAGTTGTGCGTGTACGCTGATGGAGCGTGGACGGCGAAGGTCTGTTTGCACTCTGGATG